>Ga0315536_1000587_pt1 | contig 18213 bp, 20 predicted proteins | sample SalMarSW160230MG_FD_203093 | JGI IMG/M metagenome (GOLD analysis project Ga0315536, IMG submission 203093) | Salt marsh sediment microbial communities from the Plum Island Ecosystem LTER, Massachusetts, United States - Salt Marsh Sediment SW1602-30 ... | reverse complement strand
TTTTGTCCCATACTTGTCACTGATACTCAAATTTCCAAGAAACCCTTAAACTCTATTGATGAGGCATCTGATTCAAATTGATTGAGATTCCCTGATTTTTTCTCCCCTCCAAACCAAATTCGTGCTTTTTACTGTCCAAAAGCAAATTTTTCCATTCTTTTCATGGCTGCCCCTGACTGCAAAGTCGGGGGCTTTTGTTTTTGTACATTAATATTCCTACCTTTAAATTACCCCTTAAAAGACATACTAATACCATTCTTATCTAGTAAAATGAAGCTATTAAATGGATTAAATATGAGTAAAAAAATCAGAAAAATGGGACAACATATAACATCACAACCTGTTGATAAATTGCGCTCATTACTACAGTCGGACAACTTGATTGAACTTACAAATTTCCTGGATTCTTTGCAGGCAAGTGAGGTCGTTTATCTGATGAACAAACTTGACAGAAAGGAACAGCATAAATTACTCACTGCAATCAGTCCGGAAGATGCTGCTGATCTTATAGAGGAGCTGCCAGATGTTCAGGCTGCAGATATAATTGAGGAGATGGATGCTGAAGACGCAGCTGCAATTATTAATGAAATGACAAGTGATGAAAGGGCTGACCTGATGCTTGAGTTAGATGAAGATGAGGCTGAAGCTATATTGACTGAGATGACACCGGAAGATGCTGCGAGTGTCAGACAGATGATCAAATACGATCCCGAAACAGCTGGCGGCTTGATGATCACGGAATACATCTCCTACAGAGTATCTTTTACAATAAAAGAAGTGGTAGCTGATTTAAAAGAGAATTCTGAAAAATATAAGGAATATCATATACGATATATTTATGTGGTTTCGGATCAGGATTTGTTCATCGGAGTTTTACAAATGCAGGATCTGTTACTTGCAACCCCGGAACAGACCCTGTCAGAAATAGTAATTAAAGATGTAAAAGCTGTCAACTCCTTTTGTTCCCTGGATAAAATGGTCGATCTTTTTGACACATATGACTTCTATGGATTTCCGGTTGTTGATGATCAAAATAAATTAATTGGTGTGATAAGAAGGAAAAATGTTCTTGAAGCTGTCAATGAACGATCCGCTTATGAACATCTTGAATCACAGGGTATTGTTGGCGGAGACGAATTACGCACCATGCCTGTTCTTACCAGATCGAGAAGAAGGCTGACCTGGCTGTCGGTCAATATCCTGCTTAATATGATAGCAGCGAGCGTAATTACTTTTTACCAGGATACTTTGAGTGCGGTAATAGCACTGGCTGTGTTTCTGCCAATTATTTCAGATATGAGCGGATGCTCCGGAAATCAGGCAGTGGCAGTAAGCATGCGTGAACTATCACTTGGTACAGTGAAACCCGGTGAAGTTTTCAGGGTTTGGTTACAGGAAATTTCAGTCGGACTGATAAACGGGCTCGTTTTAGGGATATTGATTGGCCTGGCAGCTTTTATCTGGAAAGGAAATATCTACCTTGGTCTTGTTGTTGGAGCAGCACTGGCTGTTAACACTCTGATTGCCGTTTCTATTGGTGGCACTGTACCTCTGGCACTTAAAAAGATGAATATTGATCCTGCACTGGCTTCCGGCCCTATTTTAACAACAATTACAGATATGATAGGATTCTTCCTGGCTTTAAGTTTCGCTACCATTCTTCTTAGCAGGCTTACTTAAATTCACCTTATATAATGGCAGGGCTTTATATATTGTTAAATTAGGTTAAAAGGAGCAGTGATTTTAACAGTCCGGCATCATTTTAATTATCTTGCAAAACAAAACATAAAGTCATGCGAATAATTCTAAGTATTTCCTTTGTTGTTATTTTATTAAACGGTTGCAGGAGTGATGAAGAAAAGCTCATCAGAAGGGCCGATAAAATTCAGTCCTCAATACTCACGGTTGATACTCACTGCGATACTCCTATGGAATTTTCGGATCCTTCTTTTGACCTTGGTGTTAAGCACGATGAAGGATGTGTGGATTTTCCAAGGATGAATGAGGGCGGGCTTAATGCAGAATTTTTTGCTGTATTCACAAGCCAGGGTCCAAGAAATGACACTGCCTTTGAAGAGGTTCATCAGCAGGCACTTAAAATATTCGACGAAATACATAAAAATGTAGAGAAAAACTCATCCATGGCAGAAATTGCTCTGACGGCAGATGATGCCTACAGGTTAAAGAAGGAAGGGAAGATAGCTGCATTCATTGGCATGGAAAACGGATATCCCATTGGATTGGATCTCTCAAAGGTAAAGGAGTATTATGATCGGGGTGCCAGGTACATAACTCTTTCACATACAAAGAATAATGATATATGTGATTCATCAACCGATCCTGACGGTCCTGAAAATAATGGCCTCTCGTCTTTCGGCTTTAAAGTGGTGAAAGAAATGAATCGCCTGGGGATGATGGTTGATGTTTCACATATCTCCGATAAAGCATTTTACGATGTTATCCAAACCTCTTTAGCTCCGGTTATTGCCTCTCACTCTTCATGCCGGGCATTATGCGGAAGCCCAAGGAATCTTACCGATGATATGCTTCTTGCACTCAAAGAAAACGGAGGCGTTATTCAGATCTGTATTCTCGGGAATTACCTGAGAACTCCCGAACCAAATCCCGAACTTGATGAGAAGTTACAGGAATTAAAGGATAAATATGGTGATTATAATGCACTTACTGATTCTGTGAAAAAACTGGTGCATGCAGAATACAGAGCCATTCAGAAGAGGTACGAAAAACCCGCTACGGTAAAAGATGTGGTCGACCATATCGATCATGCTGTTCAGGTTATGGGTATTGATCATGTCGGAATCGGAACCGATTTCGATGGAGGAGGAGGAGTTGAAGGCTGCAGTACCGTTGCCGAAATGAAAAACATAACCATTGAATTGCTTAGGCGCGGTTATTCAAAAGCAGATATAACCAAAATATGGGGTGCCAACATAATGCGGGTAATGCGTGAAGTTGAGGGTATCGCTAAAAAACAGGCATCCGAAACTAACTCCTGACCCTTGAAAATTTAAGAGTCTTTACCATCCAGTCGGGTAGCGACTTTTGTGGATCTCGCTTCCTCAGATCGAGGTACCATCCCAGTTTTTTCAGGATCGGGATTCTGTGTGTTTCAACAAATTCTATAAGGGTTCCATCAGGGTCTTCAATATACGAAAAGTGACCGGCTGCTTCACCCATATCAAAACTGTTGCCTTCGTGGCTCTTTTTACTATCGACAGTAAACGGGAATCCTTTGCTTTCGCAGAAAGACTTCAAATCATCCATTCCCCGCATGTCGTAACAAAGATGAATAAAACCCGGATCGCCCCAGTATCGGCCCTCATATATCTTTTTCCCGGGCTTGCCTGTTGAGCTAACAAGCTCTATCAAACTCTGTCCCAGGACTTTACTGAATGGACCGGCAAATGATTTTGACCTTTTGAGAAGTACTCTTCTGAATTCATTGTTTCCGCCTGGCAGATTTGCCAGGTCAGGAAATATCCCTGTGGTATCATAAATAACTTCATCATAACCAAGAATGTCGGAATAAACTACTCTTGACCTTTCAATGTCTGATACTCCTATCACCGCCCCGAATGCCCCGCCTGTAAGTTTTTTTTCATTTCTGAACCAGTCGTTTGCTTCAACTATCTGAAAAATGTTTCCATAGGGATCTTTCATAAAAAATGTCATCTTTCCTGATGGATCCTCAGTTGGCTCAACCGGTACATCAATGCCATCTTTCTTAAAAAAGTTTAAAGTATCATTGACATTTTTGACTTTCATTTTACAGGCAATAATTCCCAGGTCACCGAACTTAATTTCTTCTTTTATTTTAACAGGTTCCCTGCCTTTATATTGCCATATCTCGAATCCTCCTCCACTTTGAAGATTAAGAGCAAGCACAGCATGTCTGCTCCTGGATTTACCTCCGGTATATGGCAGCATAAGCATGGCTTCTGCCTCATCTTCAAAAATGCGACAATCCATTCCAAAACGTTGAATATACCATTTCCATGCTTCTGCAACATTCATTACACCTATTCCCATCTGCTGGATGCCGCTTATCACATATCTTCCCATTATTTATTATTTTAAGTTTTTTTCAACCTTTCAACCTTTCAACCTTTCAAAACGTTAATTGACTCATTTAATTGTCAGGTTGATTTAATTTTATCTGCTATTCTGAAGAAAAGCCATGGAAGATATCGTCTGATGTGAAGCATTAATAATTCACCTTTGCCAACGAGTATTTCATGCTTTTTTCTTATCATTCCTTTAATAATTATCCTTGCAGCTTTTTCCGGATCGATGCCCCTGGCCTGTCCGTCATCGAGTTTACCATACTCCCTGCCTTCGGCGTTTAAGGCATGGAGCGATATTGATGTTCTCACTCTTCCGGGTATAATAACCGAAGACATTATGTTGAATTTTTTGTTTTCGAGGTACAGTGTTTCGAAAAACCCGTGAAGCGCCTGTTTTGAAGCAGAATATGCTGAGCGGAGCGGGAAGCCGAATCTGCCCGAAATACTGCTAGTTGCAAGAACGTGCCCGAAACGCTGTTTTATCATGTATGGAAGTACTGCTTTAGTAAATGCTATTGTTCCGAAATAGTTGATCTCAAATATTTTCCTGTCAAGCCAGAGGGGTGTCTCTTCAATGCTGGCTCTCTGGCTTATTCCGGCTATGTTTAATAAATAATCTATTCTTCCGACTTCATTAATCTGCTTACCGACCAATTCATTTATGTCTGAAGTATCTGAAAGGTCAAACGGAACACACCGTACCTTCACAGATTTGTCAGCACAATCCGCTTTTACTCTTTCAAGTCCCGGCAGATCGTTTGATGAGGCAATTACATTAGCGCCTCTCCTGATGAATTCATGAACAAGTGCCTCCCCTATACCTGATGAAGCTCCTGTTATCCAGGCCACCTTTCCCGTAAAAATTTTATCTTTTCCCATTCTATAGTCCGGCAACAAGGTTAATAAGTTCTGAATGATTCTTTCGGAGCTTATCAAATTCCCTGTTTTTTTGCTTAATATAATTTCTTACCCTGAAACCGCCTGTTATCCTCAGGAACTCAAGGTAATAATTCCAAGCAAAAAGCCCTGACAAAGGAATTGTGATAAAAACAATTAAACCCAGCCACCAGGAAGAAAAAATGATAAGTGAAAGAACCAGGTAAAGAGGCAAAAAAACAAAGGCAAGCACCAGCGATAAGGCATATCGTATCGATGAGTGAAACTGGGGATCCCTTATTTTCCTTATCTGCAGATTTGGTATTTCAAGAAAGACAAGATTAAAAACATTCCCATAAATGAAAAGTGGGAAAGTAATTATAATCCCAATCATCCCGGCAAGAAGCCATCCAAGAGGATGCTTCTTTTTTTCAAGCAGTCTGTAATTTGTTTTGAGATCTTTTGCTTTATGTTTCACCAGAAGGCTGAGAGAACATATTCTTTTGTACAGCGGCGGGTCAGCATCTTTAAGGAGGTTCAGTTTATTAATAAGAATCCTGTCTCTGAATATCTTTGGGAATTTTATGTCATCACTGAATTTTCCATTTATCATGCTTCTGAGTTCATCAATAGCTTCATAGTCCTCCTCCGATTCGATGTGCACCATGTTACTTTTCATCTCTTCGGAAAGTCTTGATCTGAGTTCATTCAGTGCTCTTTCGGGACTTTTTTTATAAAGGTCATAAAACTCCGATACTTCTACAGGTTTGCCATAAACAACAGTCAACACCTGGCGGAACCGGCTGTAGTTTGAGAATTCAAGACCGACAGGTATCAACTTAATATTAAGTGTAAATCCGGTTTCCTCATCTGATTGAAAAGCAACACGGCAGATACCTTTTTTCAATTGACGGAGTCGTCTGAATCCGACATGATCACCCTCAGGCAGTATAACCAGTCCATTCTTGTTCTTAAGCACATCGATGGTTTTGGTGAAAATCTCATCATTGCCTTTAAGGCTGCTGTATCCGTCTCTTATCCTGTAGACAGGCAGTATTTTAAAGAAATAGAGTATAGCGGCAATGGGTTTTTTCCTGAAGATGTCGGCACGGGCAAGAAAAACAGGTTGTCCTTTATGGGTAAAAAGTACAGCAAGAGCATCCATCAGTGCATTTTGATGGTTTGGCGCAAAAATAAGGTGGTGATCGGGATTTATATTCTCCCGGCCAAAGACTATTACTCTCCTGTAAAAAACATTATTGTGCCAAAAACCTGCGATAGTCTTTACCAGCGCATATCCGGCCGAATACTTCTCAATATTTTCCTTACCCATTTAACATAAAAGATCATCATACAAGCTATTTCAATTAAATAGATGGCTTTGTACTTTGAGTGCAAGTTAAAGAAAATGATTTTTCGGTGCTTGAAAATAGAAATATTTTAATCGGTTTTTCCTTAATATTAAGTCTTTATACTACTTTTTAAAGGCCGTTAAAGTCTCCTTTAAGTTTTTCAATCAGCCTTCTCTCTTTTTTTGTCGGTTTTCCCGTTCCCCGGTTACGAAATCCTATACCGGGGGAATATCTGAAATCAAGCTTTGACTTTTCGTCCTCAGGCGTCATATCGTCAATATATTGTTCAACCAGTTTTGCTGAAACCCGTTTCTCGATTGGTTCGATAACCCTGTACGTAAAGTTTACAGGCGGTTTTTTAACAAGAATGATTTCATTTTTTACAACAATTCTTGAGGGTTTTGCAGGGATATTATTAATGATTACCCTTCCTTTACTGCATTCGTCAGAGGCAATGCTCCTGGTTTTGAAAATCCTTACAGACCAGAGGAACTTATCAATCCGTATTTCTTTTTTATCGTCCATTTAGTTTGTAATTATGCTTAATACATAATACATATTCAGGGGGTCGGGGAGGCGTTTTCAGGAGGAGGCACTTTACCAGCTTTATTAAAAGCAGTCATTGTCAGCTCAATGCCAGCAAAGGCGAATGATTTAATCATTTCTATCACTATGTTACTTCTTTCTTCCATGAATTTTTTCTCTTCAGGGCTCCAGATTCCAAGAACATAGTTGATTTGAGTTCCTTTCCTGAAACTATTGCCAATGCCGATCCTTATCCGTGGATATTCGTTGGTGGAAAGAACATTGCTGATATGTGCCAGCCCATTGTGTCCTCCGTCGCTTCCCTTGGGTCTCATTCTTATACTGCCAAGAGGCAAGGCAAGATCATCAACAATTACCAGCATATTTTCGATAGGGACATTTTCTTTTTTAAGCCAATAATTAACGGCGTTTCCACTGAGGTTCATAAATGTGGATGGTTTGAGCAGGATAAGGTTGCGTCCTTTGTATCTGACCTGGCATACAGCTCCGTATCTCCTGTCGGTAAAAGAAACACTGGATGCCTGTGCAATGGCATCCAATACTGCAAATCCTATATTATGACGGGTATCTTTGTACTCATCACCAATGTTTCCAAGGCCAACTATCAGATATTTCATCAATCCTGATTGTTGTTAGATAAAAACGGTCTCTATTCAGCAGCCGGAGCGCCAGGTGCTGCTGTTTCAGCGGCAGTTTCAGCGGCAGCTTCAGCGGCAGCTTCAGCAGCAACTTCTTCATCAGTTTTTTGAGCAACACGTGATGTGGCAATCGTAAGAATCATTAGTTTTTTGGGATCCAGCAATTCAATTTTATCGAATGATAAGTCACCAACTTTAATTCCATCGTGAATTTTGAGATCCGTTATATCAATTGCAAGGAATTCAGGTAGATTGCCTGGTAATCCTTTAACTTTCAGATTCCTTTTCTTTATACTCAGTTTACCTCCGGCTATAACGCCAACAGAGTCGCCGGTAACCTGGATAGGCACACTGATAATAACAGGCTTATCCTCAAATACTTCAATAAAATCGGCGTGTATAATTCTGTCGCTGACAGGGTGGAACTGAATATCTTTCAGAACAGCTCTGACTTCTTCATTATCAATTGTGAATTTTATAAGATGAGCTTCGTGGGTATATACAAGGTTTTTAAAGCTTAGTTCAGTTGCATGGAAATGGATATTTCCCTCTTTCCTGTAAATTACACAAGGCACGTTACCTGTTTTCCTTATCTGTTTTGAGCTTTTTTTACCCAACTCTGTTCTTAACGAACCTTTAATCTCTATGGTTTTCATTTGTCTAAAAGTTATTGTGCTACTAAAAGTTACACTCGCGATAACTCCCCATTACACGTTTGACATTAATAAAAAATTTTGGCCTGCAAATATAGAATAAAGGATTCAGAATACAAAATTTGTACTTATCGATTGATTTGTATTGACAGCCTCAATTGTTGTGGCGAATATTTCGGCTATTGAAAGGATTTTTATTTTAGGAGATGTGTTAATAAAGGGGACGGAATCGCTTACAACCAGCTCCTCAATAGCAGAATTGTTGATCCTATCCATGGCGTTCCCCGACAATATCGGATGAGTTGCAAAAGCCCTGATACTGGTTGCTCCCCTCTCTTTCATCATATCTGCTGCAAGTACAAGTGTCCCTGCCGTGTCGACCATGTCGTCAATTATGACAACGTTTCTTCCTTCCACCTCACCAATTATGGACATTTCCTCTATCACATTCGGTTTTTTACGTAGCTTATAGCATAAAACCATCTCTGACTGAAGGTGTCTTGAATAGGCATTTGCTCTTTTTGAACCACCCATGTCAGGGGCAGAGACGGTAAGGTTCTTAAGTTTCAGTTTTTCAATATATGGAGCAAATATTGCTGATCCAAAAAGGTGGTCAACAGGAACGTTGAAGAAACCCTGGATCTGGTCTGCATGAAGATCCATGGTTATCACCCTGTCGACACCGGCAGTACTAAGCAAGTCAGCTGATAGTTTTGATCCTATTGATACTCTTGGCCTGTCTTTTCTGTCCTGCCTGGCGAAACCATAATAAGGGATGACCGCTATAACTTTATATGCTGATGCTCTTTTGGCTGCATCAATCATCAGGAGAAGTTCGAAAAGATTATCTGCAGGCGGATTGGTCGACTGTACAATGAATACCATACAACCTCTTACTGACTCATCGAAACAGGGTTGAAATTCCCCGTCGCTGAATTCTGTAACAGAACTTTTTCCAAGTTCAATGCCAAGCTTATCGGCAACCATCTGAGCCAGATGCTGTGATGCTCTGCAGGAAAAAAGTTTCATTGGTGCTTTTCCAAACATTTTCCTTATGATTTAGCTGTTAAATAAACTGATAATTATGAATACAAAAATATAAATTCCAACCGATATCAAACGCCATTTGAAAACTTGTTGATAGATTCTTCAATATAGTTGAGGATATCATCTTTCCCGCTTCCATTTACTGTGGATGAAATGAAAGATACAGGTAATGATTCCCATTTATCAAGCATTGCATCGTTGTACTGACCGATCGATTTTTTAAGTGCGGAAGTTGAAAGTTTATCACTTTTTGTAAAGACTCTGGCAAAAGCGACCTGGTTCAGTCCCAGCAATTCCATAAACTCAATGTCGGATCGCTGAGGCTTATGTCTTATATCTATCAGTACAAAGAGAGAAACCAATGTTTCCCTTTTCAGAATGTATTCTTCGGTTGCCCTTACCCATTTTTCCCTTAGCTTAACAGGCACTCTGGCATAACCATACCCCGGAAGATCAACAAGGTACCAAAGGTCATTTATAAGAAAATGATTTATTGTTCTGGTTTTGCCCGGCTTAACAGATGTTTTAGCCAGTTTCTTCCGCCCGGTAAGCATATTTATAAGTGAAGACTTGCCAACATTTGATCTTCCTATAAACCCGAATTCGGGCCTTAATGTAGCCGGGCATTCCTTTAAAGTGGGACTACTTTTTATAAAGCTGGCCGAATGAATTAACATATTTACCTTTTACTTAAGATCTTTATAGGGCAGGTCGATTTTTTTATATACCAGATAGTTGTTACCGAAATTTGTCAATATTTCAGCAATTACACCAATATAGTCTGCTTGTGGTTTCGCTGTTTTTTTGAGATTAATATAACCAATTCCCTTTACGGTATGTATTTTTTCACAATGAGCGGTATCAAATACCCCTTTTGAGAAATCTCCTGTGTAGTACCTGACCCTTTGTGATTTATTTGACAATTCCAGGCTTATTTCGTAGCTCCCTTTTGACTTGTAATTGTCCTTTGTGTTTATGACAAGGTCGGGATATCCTTTAATAAGTTTCCCATCGCGGGTATATTCTTCAAGGAATGGAGCCCGCAATCCCTTTATATACTTTAATTTGGCTTTCACTTCTCCGGTTCTGTAATATTGTTTCTGAATGCCATTAATTGTATCATGCTTATAAGGAGTAGACCGGAAAACCTGCCCCTCTTCATAATACCATTTTGATGAGTCTTCCCTCAGATTATTTTCGTACCAGAATGTCTGACGTACTTTGCCGCTTGCATAAAAAGTCTTCTTTAATCCTTCTTTCACACCATTTTTGAAGGTCACCTCGCTGACTATATACTGCCCGCTCATAAATTGTTTTATTCCCGTAAAACCTGTGTCAGGAACCGCTGACACGGTATCATTGGCAGACTGCGTATCTTTTGTTGAGGATCCTTTTCCCGTACAGCCATAATAAAAAAGAAATGATATTATTACAGCCAGTGAAAATGAAGTTACTTTCATTAATTTTCTCATAATTATTTATCTTTTTGCTTTAGTGTCTAATCCTTTGACTTTTCCCCCGGCATCCAGCACCCAGTACCCAGCACCCAGCACCCAGTACCCGGTTCCCAGCAACCCTCATACGCCGCTTTCCGTATCGATATATACTTCCAGCAGCTTAGCTTCTCCGACCGGTTCAAGGGAAACTTTCTTTATCATTGCCGGCAGGAGGCAGGTCTCACCTTTTGACATTGTCTCATAGGAATCGTCCCAGTATATCCTGAATTCGCCTTCTATACAAATGTACACAACAAATGAGTCATTAAGGAAATATTCTTTATGTACAGGTTTATTAAAATGGAGAATATTGGTACTGAAAAATTCACAACTGACAAGATTTTCAGACCTGTTAAGCTCCGGTTCTTTTCTGTTCTTTTTTGGTACTGAGGCTGAAAAGTCCAACGCATCGAGTGCAAGATCGGTATGCAGCTCTCTCTTTTCCTTCCCAGAGTGTTTCCTGTTCCAGTCGAATATGCGGTAAGTGACATCGGATGTTTGTTGTATCTCTGCCAGAACTGTACCTGCCCCAATTGCATGAACAGTTCCTGCAGGAGTGAAAAATACATCTCCAGCCTCTGCGCTCTCAACATTGAGCAGATCAGGCAGAGTACCCTTTCTTAAGGCTTCTTCGTACATTTCTTTTGTGATACCCTCTTTGAACCCGGTATAGATTTTTGCCCCTTTTTCACTTTCAAGTATGTACCACATCTCGGTTTTTCCGTAAGCATTATGTCTCTCTCTGGCCATATCATTTCCAGGATGGACCTGTATGGAAAGATCTTCCCTCGCTTCAATCAGCTTGATGAGCAGGGGGAATTCGTTACCGAATTTCTCATAGACTGTATCGCCGGTGATATCACCCATGTAAACCTCTATAAGTTCTTCAATGTTATTTCCTGCAAGAAAACCGTTGTTTATTACTGACTGGTTATCAGATACTGCTGATAACTCCCAGCTCTCACCTATTTTAAGCGAACCGGATAACTTTTTATTATATCTTGAAACGAGGGCATTGCCTCCCCAGACTTTTTCTTTTAATACTGTTTCAAATTTAAAGGGATATAGATCTGACATTCTTAATTACAAATCATTATTTTTGAATTTCAATAGTGCAAAAATAAGTAAATATGTTGACAGTTGGTATAGCAGGTGGTACGGGTTCAGGGAAAACTACAGTGGTTAATAAAATCATGGAGGCATTTCCTAATAACGAAATATTAGTTATTCCGCAGGATTCCTATTACAGGGATAATATAGATATATCCCTGGAGGAAAGGCAGAAAATAAATTTTGATCATCCCGATTCAGTTGAATTTGAATTGCTGATACGCCATCTTAAGCAACTTAAAAAGGGGATACCGGTAGAAATGCCCATTTATTCATATCTGACCTGTCTCAGGGCGAAAGAGACAATTACAATTAAACCCTCCAGGGTGGTTCTTGTTGAGGGAATACTTATCCTCACGGATATTGGTTTAAGAAACATGCTGGATATTAAAGTATTTGTGGATGCTGATGCTGATGATCGCCTGGGTCGTGTCATTCAGCGGGATATTGTTGAAAGAGGTCGTTCTGTCATGAAAGTGCTTGAAAGATATCATGATACGGTTAAGCCTTCGCATCTTCAGTTTATTGAACCTTCCAAGCGATACGCAGATATTATTATTCCCGGAGGAGGGGAGAACCAGGTTGGCATAGAGGTATTGATTTCAATTATTGAGAAGCATCTGTTAATAAATAAATCATAAAATCATGCTTGATAATGTAAAGACAGAGGACGTATTGTTCCTCGATATAGAAACGGTACCGGAATCATCATCGTATGACCTTCTGGATCCTGTTTTCCAGGCACTCTGGGAGAAGAAATCGAAGCAATTCAGATCGGATGAACAGCCGGCGGGGGAAGTATATGAAAGAGCCGGAATATATTCCGAATTCGGGAAAATAATCTGTATTTCTGCAGGGATGATAAAAGACAAAAATCCTTTCGGCTTCAGGCTGAAATCATTTTATGGAGATGATGAGAAAGAGCTTCTGACCGGTTTCTCCGATATGCTATCGAAATTCGCCAGGACTAGCAGAGAAGCCCTTTTATGTGCTCATAACGGCAAGGAATTTGACTATCCTTATATTGCAAAGAGGATGATCATTAACAAACTTATCATTCCCGATATACTTGATAATGCGGGGAAAAAACCCTGGGAAATTAAGCTCCTTGATACAATGGACCTGTGGAAATTCGGAGATTACAAAAACTATACCTCGTTAGATCTGCTCACGTCTGTTCTGGGTATTCCCACACCCAAGGATGATATTGACGGGAGCATGGTGGCAGGGATTTATTATAATGAAAATGACCTGAAAAGAATTGTACAATATTGCGAGAAGGATGTGGTGGCTGTTGCTCAGGTTCTGTTGCGTTTTATGAACCTTCCGGGGATTCCTGAAGACAAGATCGAGTCAGTGACTTTTCAGTGAAATACTTACCGGTAGTTATAATAATCCCCGAAGATTTTTTATCACCTCCTCAGGTTTGTCAGAATGTAACCAGTGCCCGGCACCTTTCACTTCAACAAATTCAGCCGAAGGAAAGAGCTTTTTTATATCATCCTGGTCGGAAAGGGGAAGATAGTCTGATTCTGATCCCTTCAGAAAGATAACGGGAAAACCCTGTATCTGTTTTGAATAAAGCGATTGCCTGTCGATTCCTTCCATTATTTTCCCGAGGTTCTTTAAAAGCGATATGGCATTTATTTTCCATACAAAATTATTCTCAGGAGTTCTCTGAAGGTTTTTTAAAACAAATCCCCTGATCTTTACAGATGTTATTTTTTTCTTTAGTACCGACTCCGCTTCCGCCCTGGAGGTAAGTGATGAAAGATCGGTTGAGATCATAGCCAGGAGTATCTCAAGATGTTGATTAAAAGCTGTTTCTGCCGTTCCCTCTCTGACAAATGGAGAGATATCTGCAATCAGGAGACCATATAGCATTTCAGGCCATTTCATGGCAAAGGATATTGCAGTTTTCCCCCCCATACTGTGTCCGGCCAGGAAGAACTTTTTCAGATTCAGTTCATTTACCAGCTCATGAAGGTCATCACTCATTGAATCATAATCATGGATATTACTATGAGGTGACTGTCCGTGATTTCTCTGGTCGGGCAGATAAACGGTAAAAGTGTCACTTAGTTTTTTTGCTATTGTAACCCAGTTATCTGACGATCCAAAGAGGCCATGAAGTATAAAAAGAGGAGGGCCCGATCCGTATTTTCTGTAAAAGAGCTTCATCGGGCTCTTATCAGGACAATTGTCGTCTATACATCTGGATAGTATTTTCAAGTCCCAGGTAAAGGGCATCTGAAATAAGGGCATGACCTATAGATACTTCTTCAACCCATGGGATATTCTGGTGAAAGTATCTTAGATTGTCAAGATTCAAATCGTGACCTGCATTTAATCCAAGTCCAGCATTTCGAGCAACTTCCGCGGCCTTAATAAAAGGTGCTATTGCATCGATGGCATTATTATTGAAGTTGCTGGCATATGGCTCCGTATAGAGTTCAACCCTGTCAGTTCCGGTGAGCGCTGCATATTCAATGTTAACAGGGTTAGTGTCAACGAAAAGAGACGTTCTTATACCTGCTTTCCGGAAGGTGGCGACTATATCGGAAAGTAAGGCTTTGTTTTTCAAAGTATCCCATCCGGCATTTGAAGTAATGGCATCATGCGCATCAGGAACCAGAGTTACCTGGTCAGGTTTTACTGAAAGAACTAAAGTGATAAACTTATCGGAAGGATAACCTTCAATATTGAATTCGGTAGTGACAACAGGCTTGATTTCCAGCACGTCGCTGTATCTGATATGTCTCTCATCAGGCCTAGGATGCACGGTGATACCATCGGCACCGAAAAGCTGGCAATTTATTGCAGCAGTCAGAACGTTTGGTATATTTCCTCCCCTGGCATTTCTCAGTGTTGCAATCTTATTAATATTTACGCTTAACTTTGTCATTATATAAATATAAGAATTAAAGGAACCTTAAATGTGGTGCAAAATTACAATAACTGACTTTTTTTTTACTATTTTAGTTGAAAATAAAAATACTGATGGTTGCCAAAGACTTAATATCGCAAGTTATACCTTCATTGAAAACATCCGATCTGGGGCAGACTGCATTGAACTGGATGGAGATATTCAGAATATCACATTTGCCTATAGTCAATAATCAGGATTTTCTTGGTCTTATTTCCGATGCCGATATTTATGACATGAATCAGCCGGATGAGCCCATTGGAAATCATTCACTTACTTTATTCAAGCCTTATGTCACGTCAGAGCAGCATATTTTTGAGGTTATAGGACTTGCATCGCGACTCAAGCTATCGGTAGTGCCAGTTCTTGACAATAAGAATCACTACAAGGGAGTGATAACAATAGCAGATCTTATCAGGCATATGGCGGGTATTTCTTCTCTCGATCAGGCCGGAGGAATTATAGTGCTGGAGCTCACAGAACGTGATTATTCTCTTTCGCAGATAGCACAGATTATCGAAGGGAATAATGTTAAAGTGCTGAGTATCTATATAACTTCTCCAAAGGATTCAACAAAAATGGAAGTTACAATAAAGGTTAATACAAGCGATCTGGCATCGGTGATCAGAACTTTTGAACGCTACAACTATGATGTAAAAACGTGGGTAACTACAAATGATTCAATGGATAGTTTCTATTCTGAAAGATTTGATCATCTGATGAAATATCTTAATATCTGAAAAATATGCTGGAAAGAGTCGCAATTTACAGCAAGGATAATAATACAAAGACAAGGGAGGGTGTTACCAGGCTGATAAATGAATTTTGCAGCAGGGGAATCAGGACCCAGATCCACCAGGAGAAGTTAGATCCGTCTTCTTACCCTTGTGGAGGACTTATAGAACATGTCGGGAATGCAAATGCAAAATCAGGGGTGCCTGATATTGTATTAAGCGTTGGGGGTGATGGCACTTTTCTTGAAACTGTTCTCAAAGTAAAGGATCTCGGGATTCCGGTGGCAGGAGTAAATACCGGACGTATGGGTTTCCTTGCAAATATACCGGCTGAAGAGATAGGGCATTCGATAGATATGTTGTGTAATGGTGAATATGAAATTGTTGAAAGGTGTCTGCTGGAAATAATTCAGCCAGAGAGATTATTCGAGGGAAATGGTTCATCGGCACTAAACGAGATTGCAATACAAAAAGCTGATCCCAGTATGATCACAATAAATGTATATGTTAATGACACTTATCTTAATACATACTGGTCGGATGGTCTTATCATATCTACTGCGACAGGATCAACCGCATATAACCTCAGTGTGGGCGGACCAATATTATCACCTGAAGATGAGAGTATTATCATTTCGCCCATCTCTCCTCACAATCTGACCATAAGGCCAATTATTATATCGGGTGACAGCAGGTTAAGGATGGTAGTTGAAGGAAGGAGTAATGAATTTCTGGCAACCAGCGACTTCAGGTCAAAAAGGGTATCATTCAGTGAAGAAATACATATCGTAAGGGCCCCCATTAAACTAAAGACCGTTATGTTAAAGGGATTTGATTTTTACAGCACGCTCAGAAATAAGCTGATGTGGGGAGCTGACCGGAGGAATTGAATTAATTATTATTATATTTGCGATAACCTTAAAATAAAAATACCTATGAAACGGTCCGTTTTAACAGGATTATTATTTTTTCTTTTGTTTACAACAAGTGTGGCTCAGGAACAATTGTGGAAGATGAAAAGATATGAAGCTGTTGTTGGGATAGGACCTTCATTTTTCTTCGGGGATATTGGAGGATATTCAAAATCGCTGAATATACTTGGTTTAAAAGATATCAGTTTTTTGCAGACAAGGTTCGACCTTAACTTAAATTTAAAATACCGGGTCACCAGTAACTTTAATGCACGACTAAGCCTGACATATGGTTTACTTCATGCAACCGACGACAGGGGTTCAAATGAGTCAAGAGGGTTTGAAACCTCCATGTCAATATTCGAACCATCTGTTGTTGCAGAATATTATTTTATCAAGAACAGGAATGAATCAAGTTATCTCTTTACAAAAGGCAGAGGAGCTGGCTTTTCAGGACTTTTGCAATCGCTTGATTTTTATGCTTTTACAGGATTCGGGGGATTGTTTTATTTTGTAAATGGGAATAATAAGCTAGAAAGTTATGGAATGGACTCCGGGGGAATAACATCAGTTATTCCATTTGGTTTAGGGACGACACTTATTTATTCCCCGGATATTAATTTTGGCGTCGAAATAAGTGGCCGGTATTCATTTTCTGATAACATCGATGGTTATACATCGCAATATTCCAGCTCAAATGACGTTTATTATTTTTTGAATTTCACATTTACTTATAAGCTGAAGACCGGGCCCAAAGGGTTGCCATCATTCAGATAATAATGAGCTGCGTCAGTATTAATGAAAAGGATACTCTGGACTTTATTGTTTTTATACATCGCACTCTCTGTAAAAGGGCAGCGAAATTCTGATATTGGTATATTTGGTGGTGTATCGTCTTATATCGGCGATATAAATCCAAACAGGTTATTATATGACCCTCTTCCTGCCGTAGGCGTTTTCTACAGGTATAATCTTCATCCCCGGCAATCGCTGAGAGCCAGTTTTATTTATGGAGGATTAAGGGGTAACGACCTTGATTTCAATAATTCTTTTCAGCGTGCCAGGGGCGCTTCCTTTTCAGGCACGGTGGGAGAATTTGCAATTCAGTTTGAGTTTAATTTCTTCCCGTATAGCACAGAAGGGAAAAGATGGAACTTTACTCCCTATTTTGCCGGGGGTGGAGGAATTGCATTTATCAATACCCAGGCCTATACATATGTGCCTGTCATTCCCTTTTCATTTGGTTTTAAGATTAATATATATAAAAATATAGGTTTGGAAGCTGAATATGGTTTTCGTAAAACTTTTTATGATAACTTTGACGGCTTAAAAGATTTAGTTGCCCCTTCGGACTATGGATGGTTACATAATAACGACTGGTACACGTTCACAGGGATATCAGTTACATGGAAAATCTACAGCAAGTTGGCCGGATGTCCTGCTTACAACGACGTTGATTCCAGGAGAAAACGCTAGATTATGCAATTGAGGAAACAGATAAATGCCAGTAAATTGCCTTCGCATGTGGCAATAATTATGGATGGAAATGGTAGGTGGGCACGACAGCGTGGTCTTGAGAGAGTATTTGGGCATCAGCAGGGTGTAAATGCAGTAAGAGAAGTAATTGAAGCTGCGGCCGAGCTGGGGATAGGCTACCTGACTCTTTACGCCTTTTCTACTGAAAACTGGGGGAGGCCTGATGAAGAGGTATCTGCGCTTATGGGAATTATGATACAGTCGCTTAACAATGAAACTGATACGCTATTGAAAAATAATATCAGTCTCAGGGCAATTGGCGATGTTGACAGGCTGGCTCCTGATGTGAGGGCCCGATTGTTT
>Ga0315536_1000585_pt1 | contig 18224 bp, 14 predicted proteins | sample SalMarSW160230MG_FD_203093 | JGI IMG/M metagenome (GOLD analysis project Ga0315536, IMG submission 203093) | Salt marsh sediment microbial communities from the Plum Island Ecosystem LTER, Massachusetts, United States - Salt Marsh Sediment SW1602-30 ... | reverse complement strand
GGATCATGCAGATCATGCGGTAGCGGTCCGCCAGGTCAAAGGCGAGCACGGTCAGATCCGCCAGCTCCTGCACGGAGTTGGGGGCCAGTACGATCAGGCGATAGTCGCCGTGACCGCCGCCCTTGGTGGCCTGAAAATAATCCGCCTGCGATCCGGCGATATTTCCCAGGCCGGGGCCTCCCCGCATCATGTTCACCACCACCGCCGGCAGCTCCGCTCCGGCCATATAGGAGATGCCCTCCTGTTTCAGGCTTATCCCCGGAGATGAGGAAGAGGTCATGACCCGGGCCCCCGCCGCCGCGGCGCCGAAGACCATATTTATGGCAGCGATCTCACTTTCGGCCTGAATAAAAGTACCGCCCACCTGGGGCAGGCGCATGGCAAAATACGCCGGCACCTCATTCTGCGGGGTAATGGGATAACCGAAAAAATACCGGCAGCCGGCAATAACCGCCGCCTCGGCCAGGGCCTCATTTCCCTTCATTAGTATTTTTTTACTCATACCTATGTTCGTACCCCTTCGTATTTGATTACGTTGATCGCGTATTCCGGACAGATAAGCGCGCAAAAGGTACACGCCGTGCAGTTGTCCGAATCGTCGAAACAGGCATACGGCACCCCCTGCTCGTTCGATTCTGCGGACATTGAAAGTACCTTCTGCGGACAGGCATGGACACACAGTTCACAGCCTTTGCATAATGATATATCGATTATTGGTTTTCCCAATGCCATTTCGTTCCTCCCGTTTACATTGCCAATTATTTATAAACATATCCGTATACGTATGGTTTGTCAATATTAATCTTCAGGAAACTTTACGACGTGGGACTCAGTGAGTATTTGTAGTATTTATCGGCTGACGCCTGTTCTCCGGGATAATCGAAGGGATTTTTCCCTTCAGATTTGTCCCAGAAATCCATTGTTTTACTATTACTTAAAATTAGTCTTACCGATGTAACCGCCGGTGCTTCACCCTTAGTTTTCTTTGTTATAAACTTTTAAGCTGAATAAGTTAATGCAACATTCCGCTTCTTTATTGTCTTACTTTGTTTTGCCGCATGTAATTTGTACTGAAAAACACCTTCTTTATTTTTTTTGACCCAGTTTTTGATGATTAAATAGCCGCCGAATTTCAATAGGTGTTTGCTGAATAATTTTCTTCTCCATATATTAAATGCATTGAAAAAATATTTTGTTTTGCCGGTAATTAATGTAAATGATAAGAAAAATATAAGACCGGGAAATAAGAACAGCAGAATAATAATTATTTTGAATATGTTTAAGAAGGAATAAAACGGAAACACAATTTTTCTGACAGCCTTTTGCAATTCCTCCGGTGTCACTCCGTGGTCAGGCTGAAATAGAGGGTACTGACCGTCATAGTATTCCCATCCGATTTTATCTAAAGAAAACAGCCGGCCTTCCTGTTCCAGCCTTTTATATAGACCTGTTCCGGGCAGAGGTATCGCCAGTAATACCTGTATGGTATCCACTTTAGCTTTCTTAATAAATTTCTGAAAACTATTGACTTTTTCATCTAAAGAAATTTCATTATTTGAAGCTTTTTTATCAGGATACCCGAATATAAACATGCCGTGAATAAAAAATCTATATTTATGAAATGTTTTTGTCCAGTTGATCAAATCCTTGGAACGGTAACCTTTTTGCATATTCTTTAACTCACTATCAATGGGAGATTCATATCCAACACAAACAAGTTCAATATTTGCATCTTTCATAGCTTGCAGTAATTCGGGATATCTGGCATCCGTGATTCTTGTTTGTACCGTAAAGGAAAGTTTTACCCGCTTATGCTTCTGATAAGAAGCGATTAATTTACAGAATTCGATCGCATCCTCTCTATTGGCTGCGAAATGATCGCTTGTTTCAAAGAAATTTCTGGCACCCATTGTTTCAACAAGATGAACAACATTGTTGAACATTTTTTGAGGCGTGCAGCTTCGCGCTTTATCTTTGACCGCGCAAAACTCACAGTTAGAATTACAACCTCTTGTTCTATTAATAGGATAGATTTTCATTTTTGCATAATAAAGCAGACTGAAATCAGGATATATTTCAGTATCAAAATTATGTATCAAAGGTCTGTCGGTTGTCCTGACTAATTCATTATTTTTAAGAAAAGCAATACCCTTAACATTTTCCATGGTGGTATCATTCTGCCAGGCCAGTAAAAGTTCTTTTATTGTTTCCTCACCTTCCTTAAAAACAACAACATCAACACCGTTGCGGAGGGCCTCCAAGGGCAGATTTTCTACATGCTTGCCCCCGGCAACTGTTTTAACGCCCTTGCTTTTATAGAACCCGGCCAGCTGAAAAAGCCTTGGAATGGTGGAGGAAATCGAACCATAAAAACCTATAACATCCGCAGGTCTTTCCTGCTGCAGTTTTTCATGATCAAGTCTGTTGTCTTTGTCTTTCGGATAAAGTCTGCCGTGACAATTGTTCTCATCGATTATTTCAACATCCCACAAATCCAATTTAGCGGCTGCAGTTCCCACATACACAGGTCCGACAGAAGTAGTACGCGAAGCTACCATTGTGTAAATATTGAAATTCGGAAACGCCGGAATTATAATCCTTAAACGGAATCTTCTGTTTTTCATTTTTTTCTTTCTAAATCAATAGTTAAAACCAAATAACCCTTTTAAGCGACATGATACTGTTGATAGTATAAACCGAAAATATCCTGCCGCTTTCTTTGATACTCAAAAAAACCATCAACTTACTTTTTTCTTTTTAAACCCCGCCATGGTTTTGGCCAAAGTATCCTTTAAAGAATTAATAACATTTTCAATACCCAGCTTAAGATCCTGCCACGTATCTTCGCCGGTGTCTTTTATTTGTTGAATCTTTAAAAACGCAGCATCGCGTTTTTCCCGGAGATCAGCTATCCTTGCTTGAAGTTTTGCTTTAGCGTTTTCCCCGACCGATTCAGCTCTGTGCTCTATTTTTTCAATTCCGGCGGTTAATCCATCAAGCGTTGTTTTTATAGTTTTTATATATTCTTCTTTTGTAATCATAATCTTTCCTCCTCATGTTAAGCGTGATAAAAAAATATATTTAAGCCACTTGCGAAGCTTTCCCTTTTTCCGTTTTTATTCTTCCCTTTATTTGAAACTGTTTAATCGAACCCCAGACAATCCCGGTAATAAGAAGAATCAATATTCCTACCCACCAGTTTATTGTCAGTAAATATAACACTAAATAGAAAATCCCGAAAAGCACTCCGGTCAACACGATATAGCTCAGCCACCACACCCATATTGGCTTGTCGGCTAAAAAGGAATTTATACTTTTATTCAAGATATTTTCAGTTTTATTTTCCTTATTCATAAGTAACTCCTTGCATAACATTTTATTTTATTGATTCCCAACGGAAACCGTAAATATTTATTAATAGCATACTTCATTCACTTTCCCTCAATTTTCCTGATTTCGTCCAGTAACAACTCCGGTTGTATTGTTTTTTTAAGGTACAATCGTACTCCTGATTCTATTATTTTATGATTGTTGGAATTAGAATTGTGATAATTGGACATCATTATTACGGGGATATCTTTAGTCGTTTGACAGCCCTTCAACAACTTTGTTACATCAATACCGGTCATTCCGTTTATTTTAAAATCTATGATTATAAGGTCAGGTTTGATCTTTATTATAAATAATAATATCTTGGAAGTATTATTTTTTTTAACAACATCAAAATTCTCTCGAATTAAATATTCCTCCAACTCATTCATATATTCCACATCATCATCAACTATTAATATCCTTTTTATTATCATCTGAATGTAATGTATACATAAAGAAGCGTACTAAACAATTCCTCGGTTCGTCTATTTACTTTCCGTCTTCCTTATTTCAGACAGAGCTTTAAAAAGACATGAAATTATGATGTTCTAATTTTGTTTATTAAGTCCATTAATTTGAAGGGTTTTATGAAAATCGAATGCGCCTTTTTTAATAAATCATTCTTTTCCTTTTCCTGGTTCTGCTTGATTATATCTTCATAATGAATTTCCATTCTTGCCGTAATAACAATTACTTTCGATTTTATATTTTTTTTGCTAATAAAATCTAAAATATGATATCCATCATATTTCGGTATTTTTAAATCCAAAATAATAATATCATACTTGTTCTTTTCAATTATCTTTTTTCCGGTCAAACCGTCAAATGCCAGTTGAACCTGATAATTCCAAGCCGATAAAGCTTCATTCAATTCATTACACATATCCATATCATCTTCTATTACTAATATTTTTTTAGTCATGAAATCACTCTCTGTACGGCAATTCGATACTAATTGTAGTTCCTTTTGATAATTTGCTGTCTATTGAAATATTCCCGTTATGAAGTTTTATAATTTCTATACAAATAGATAAGCCAAGTCCTGTTCCCCGTGATTTTCTTGTAAAGAATGGTTCAAACACTTTGGATAAATCTGTTTTTTTTATGCCCGTTCCATTATCAACAATGGTCAATTTCATTACATTATTAACTGTTTTTGCATGAATAGTTATGATGCCTTTCCTTTTTTTAATGGATTGAAATGAGTTCAATAAAATATTATTAAGAACTTTTTTCATTTGAAAAGGATCGATTTTAATGAATTTTTTAAAGTCATCACTTATTAATTTATTGATTTGTATAGTCTCACTCTGGAATATAAGTTTTGCTAATTCAACAGACTCATCCAATAATGTCAGAATATCTGTCCTTTTGAATTCAGGCAGTTTTATTTTTGCATACGTTAAAAGATTGGAAATGATTTGATCACCTTCCATTATTTTTTTTTCAATCGTATGCAGCTGGGTGTGAATAGGGGCGTTTCCTTTTTTTCTTTCAATATTGTATAATGCAGCCCGGATGACACTAAGAGGATTCCTTAACTCATGGGCAACGGCCGCCGCCAATAATCCCAGATCAGATAATCTTTTGGATTGAATCAATTGTTCTTTTATTTCTTCAAGTTCCTTTTGCGCTTTTACACGTTTCGTTACATCCAGAAGAGTCAAGATTACTCCGTCAACCGCTTTATTCCTGTCTTTTACCGGATGCAGACTCCAGTCCCAATAGGTACAATCCGTTTTTTTCACATTCTTGCCATAATTAAACTTTTCTCCGAAAACAATATACGGCTTGCCTGTTTTTACAACCTGTTTGAATATTTTTTCATATTCTTTATCAGGAAAAAGCTTAAAATAGTTTTTTCCCACATAATAATCAATTATTTCTTTATTATAATTGGCATAAGTTTTATTTACCTGAATAAAATTAAAATACTTATCAAGATATGCAATTAAGATATGAGTATTGGAAAAAATACGCTTCAATAAATTGTTTTTCTGTTTGATTTCTTTATTTTTCCCGTTTATTTGATTCCGTAACTTTTTATGATTTGCTTCTAATTTATTTTCGGTTTCTTTTAATTTATTAATCTGTTTTTGATAGGATTCATTTTTTAATTTCTTTTCACTTTGCTTCATAGGCACTTCATTTTCTCATTTTTTTTATTTGCTTTCGAAACTGTGTTGGTGTCGAGCAAGTAATTTTTTTAAATATTTTAATAAATGATTCGGGTGTTTTATACCCCAATTTATAAGAAATCTGGTTAATAGTATAACCGGTTTTGTTAAGCATTTCTTTTGCATGCTTTATCTTGACATCCAATCTATATTCATTAAACCGCTTCCCTGTTTGTTCCTTGAATATCTTACTTAAATATTTTGGTGATAAAAATATAATTTTAGATATTTCATTTAAGTTAAATACCTTATGGTAATTTTTTTCTACATATAACTTTATTTTTTCAATTTTTACTGCTGTGCTGTCTGCGTCAATTTTTGTACTGTATTTATTTTTATTGATGACGGCATCAATCTTTTCCTTAAATTTGATAAAATTCACCGGCTTTACGATATAATCATCAGCATGGGCTTGTAATGCTTCTATTGCAATTTTTTCTGTACTGAAACCGGTCAATATAATTGTATATAAGTCAGGATTTATTTTTTTTATTTCAGTCAGCACTTTTATCCCTTTTAAACCCGGCATTCTGATATCTAATATAACAATATCCACAATGTTTATTTTATTCAATATGCGTAAGGCTTCTAATCCATCATTCGCTTCTGTAACTTCATATTCGCTGAAAAACTCTATAAATTCATTGCGAAAATCTTTATCATCATCCACCAAAAGAATATTGTACGGCATTATAAAAACCTTGACATAATTGTATAGTAATATAAATATAAAATAAAGTCTTGCAACTCAATTTTTTTTCAATCGGTTATCCCGGTGAACAGGCGTTAGCTGATACGTACGATACACTCTTGTACCCCGGGCAGAGCGAAACATCCGTTCGTTTATGATCTTGACAGGAGAGGGTTATAACCTTATCTTGTTGGTAGCCCCGCATGTGTTCTTTCACAGAGAAAGGAAGCCGGTATGCAGCACACGGATCCTGTATTAAAAAAATGTCAGGAACATCAGATTGCTTTTCTGTTCGACAGTATTTCATCACTTGACGTATACTTCCGCATTCCAAAGCAGAATGATTATTACCTGCTCACCGACGCCAACCTGGTTAACCTTGCCCGGGTATTTGAGGAGATCGAATATCCCGGCCTGCCCGTGATCGACGCCAGCCTGCGGTATCAGAACAAGCGCTATTATTTCCGCTGTACCGACAACCTGCACGCGCCTTCCCCGCTTTTTTTTACGGCCCAGAACATCTATTTTGACTGTGAACAGGACAAGTTTATCGACAAATTCGGTGCCTACCGTGATCTGCGCAGCAAGAACCTTGTGCCCCGCGCGGGAGGAAGCCCTACCTGCACACAGGTGATGGACGCGGCCCACCTGGCGGCGCGCTATAATTTTACGGTAAGCGCGGCCCGATTGACCCTTGCCGCGGACGGTCCCGCGCCCTCGGCCTACGCCCAGCGGCGCCTTCTGCGCAGCATCATGCAAAGCGGCTCTCCCAACCGGGGACTGGAGGTCTTACGAGAGAGCGGATTTATTGCCCTCTACTGGCCTGAGATCCATGAGATGCTTTCCGTTCTGCAGACAAAGGACTTTCATCCGGAAGGCAATGTATGGGAGCATGCCCTGGCCTGCCTGGAACACCGGAAGGAGACGGACCTGTTACTGTCGCTGTCTCTGTTTTTGCACGATATCGGCAAGACAAAAGCCCACGGAGACCGGCAGCGGCCGTTTCAGAACCACAGCGAGTTTGGTGCGGATATCAGCTACCAATTTTTAAAGCGGCTGGGATTCGGGCAGGAGCTGATCCGGGACGTGGTCTTCCTGGTGCGCCACCATATGATGCCCGCCGCCCTGCACACCATGCCCCTGTACCGCATCCAGAAACTGCTGCGGTCGCCGCTGTTCCCACACCTGCTTGAGTTGTACCGGGCCGATATTGAGTCCTCATTCCGCAAGCCGGACGGTTATTACGAGGCCTGCCGCATATACCGCTCCTTTTTAAAGATCAAGAACAATCCTTACCGTTCTTTTAAGCTGAGTAAACGCATCCTGTCCCAATAGGAACGGTTTCACGGGACTTACGATCTTCGGTCCAGGGTTACCGACTCAAAGACGCGATGTAATATTTTGTTGGTGGAAAAGGGCGAAACGATGATGTTGTCGGTTCCCGCATTGCGAAACTGGATGACCGATGATTTGTTCAGCTTACTGGCCAGGATAATAACCGAGGTCTTGCGCCTGCTGACCGAGGCCCTGACCTGGCGCAGCAGCGCAATCACCTGCTCGTCCGAAAGCTCGGCATCCAGAAAAATGACGATATAGCTTTTCTGTTTTACCAGCTCTCCCAGGTCATCCGCGGATTCTTTTTTTTCGATATTAAAATAGATGTTCAGGGAGCGCAGGATGACATCGTATACCTCCTTGTTGCCGGAGACGATCAATATATTCTGGCCCTTCATCCTGCGAAAGAACAGGCTGAGTTTTTCATCCCATGTTTTGGAGATGTCCACCTCCGCCCGGATCGGCTCAAAGCTCTCCCCGAATACCGAGTAAATCTGCTTTTCATCCTGCAGCAGAATCAGGTCTTCCACCTCGCGCTCGATCTCGTCAAAATCAAAATCACTGTAGTAGGTAAGCGAGCTTAATTCTTTCCCCCGGATTTTCTGCAGCAGCGCCTCGGTCAGCGGGGTCAGCGCGGGCACCACCTTACTCCCCTGGTTGTCGTACAGGTCGAAGATATAGATGCAGCCCGCCTTTAAATAGTCAACGGGTACCGTCTTTTTCTTGTCAAAATCAATCTGCAGCGCCTGAAAACCGGAGATAAAGTCCTTGACCACCTCGTAATTGGAGTACTGGGCCTTTTTTTTCAGCAGGGTCAGCAGCGAAGGGATGCCCGTCAAAATCTTGATGTTGTAGTCCCTGATCTCAAGCTCGGGATACTGGGTAAAGCGGAACAGCAGGTCCACATTCTCCGCGGTAATGCTTTCATTATACAAGCAAGGAATGATGAGAAACAACTTGGGGGAGAGAACCTCGTTCTTTGTGCAAAAGGCGCGGATGAGATAGTTGAACTCCTCCAGCCGGTCTTCCTCAAAATTCCCCTCGATCTGGGCGATGATCACATTTCCCCGGACATGCATATCCAGGAGCATTGGGGTTTTTTTGGAAAAAGGCGGCGGCGGGATATCGAACAACAGGGTAATCCGCTCCACCAGCACCACCGGGTTTATAGGGCTGGACATGAATGCCACCACGTTCATCTTTTTCAGATTCAGAATCTCGTCCGAACCGAACTCGCCGATGATAAACACGGGAATGTCGGCGGTGGCCGTGTTGTTGCTTTTCTTGATCAGGAATCCCTTACTGCCCATGGCGGGAAAGGTCTTGTTCAGGATGACAAGGTCCGGTCTGTGGGTAATACAATGGGTAAACCCCTCAACACAGTTGTCCACGGATTGTACCAGAAAATCCTTTATTTCCAGGTAGCGCTTGATAAAATCGAGAAACAGCGTGTCCGGATGTATTACCAATACTTTAACGATAGACTTTCTCCTTGATCTGTGCTTATAGTGTAACGGATTTGTGTGGATTTTAAAAGCCAAAATTTTTAAAAGTGAATTAAACGACGGATTACCTGATTTACTCTTCCGCGTCGGTGCGAAACTTGTCGGTCAAGTTTTCCAGGTCTTCTACATTGGTAAGGTTTTGCTGGCTGGCTGAAATAATAAGTGAGATGGATTTTTGAATGTCCTTAAGCCCGGTGGCAAACTCCGCCAGGCTCTGTTTGGTATCGACGGAGATGGAGCTCACCTTCGCCAAGGCGTCATTGATGGTATGGGTCATCTCCGTCATCTCGGAGGCGGAATCCTTGACCTCGATCCCGGTTCCGGTTAAATCGGAAAAAGCGGTAAGAATCTGACTTCCGGCCGCGGTCAGCTCCCGCAGGGCGTTTTTGATCTCGGACATAGCGCTGATGATGTCCTCCACGCCTTTATAGATTGTATTGAACTGCGTGCTGGTGGCGCCGGCTTTTTCTTTGGACAGATAGATATTTTCGGTCAGTTTTTTGAGTGAGTCCGATATTTCCCTGGCATTCTCGGTTGTCGCCTCCGAAAGTTTCCTGATCTCCTCGGCCACAACGCTGAACCCCCTGCCCGCCTCTCCGGCGTGTGCGGCTTCTATGGCCGCGTTCATGGCCAGGAGGTTGGTCTGTGAGGCGATGGAGTTGATGACCGCCAGGGTATCCGTGATCACTCCCGCCAACTCAACCACCTTGTCGATGATGCCGGAGGTTTCGTCCATTTCCTTTTTTCCGGTTTCGGCGGCGTCCTCCAGGTCTTTGGATAATTTGACCTTCTCATCCACCGACTTATAGAAATTTTCTATGGTAGAGGTTATCTCTTCGATGGAAGCCGAACCCTCATTGATACTGGCTGCCTGCGTACTGGTGATAGCAAGCACCTTTTTGGCGTAATTTTCTATGTCATTGGACTGCTTGTTCGACTGCCCGATTTCATTATCCAAAACCGCGGATTTCTTGCTGATATTTTCGATGGTAATCTGCATCTGCCCCAGCGCGGCCGAAGACTCTTCGATCGAGGACTTCATAGTCAACGATACCTCTTTGCCCTGGTCCACAGTCTGCTTAATGTGGGTAACAAGCTCGAACAGCGTCTGCATAAACTCATTATAAGCTTTGATCAGGCTGCCGAACTCATCCTCACTGTCTTTCCCGATCTTGTTGGAAATGTTCTTACGCGAGATGTTGGACATGATGTTGCGAATAGATCCCGCCATCCAGGTGGACAGGGAAAACCCGATGGAAACCGTGACCAGACCCCCTCCCAGCACAAAAATGCCGGCCCAGATTAAAAAGATAATAATCCGTGAATGGCGCCCTCCCATGGGAAGGACCGAGCCGAGCACGTATGAATTATTCACCGGAGTAAGGGTAATGACGTTTTCCCCGAAATTCTCATAGAAAGAGACCTGTTTCTGCTGTGCGATACGCGCCGCAGTATACTTATCGGGCGTAAAACCGGACCGGTTGCTGAAGATAATAGTGCCGCCCGTATCGGCAATAAAATAGCCCTTCTCCTCATATTTTCGAATCAAATCAATGAGCGTCTTGCGGCCTTCCTGTACCGTGCGTGCCGCACCGGAAACATCAACCAGAATATTATGAGTTTCGATTTCATTGGAGCGCGCTTCGGTGATGATCTGGTTCCAGCCCGTGTAATAACCCAATCCACCCAGCCAGATACAAAAGCCCAAACCAAGGGAAATAAAGGGCACGGAGAACTTCAGCCTAAAGGGCAAAAAAACTCCCTTAAGCGAAAGGTTTCTTTTTCTTAACTCAAGGGCAAAACGCGAGTTGGCCTTTTGCATAACCACGCCCGTCATGCCGAACATGATCAACGGGCAGCTTACCAGCCCGGCAATACCGCCCACCCAGATACTGACGGCCGCGGTCTGCCCCACCCCCCCGGCGGCAATAATGATATAATACGTCAATGAGCATAAAAACCATAGGGTTAAATAGAGCAAAAACACGTAAAAGGGAAGGTTCAGCGCGCGTTTCGCCGTATTACGCAGACTACGGTCATCCAGATCAACCTGATTACGGTTAAAAGCGGAGATAAGCTTATCCGCCGGCCTGCTCATTACGACAAGGCCGATAAGCCCCACACACAGGAACACCAGCCAGGTGATAACGGCGGATACCGAATAACCGATTACCTGGTAATCCAGGTTCCCCATTAAATAGAATACCGCGCTTATCCAGACAAAGTGCCATATCTGCCAGAAGATCGTGTAAATCAGAACCAGTTTCAAAGTTATCTTCTTAATAACGCTCCTCTGTTTATATCATAATCTGTAAACCTACGGCAAATCAATATTTCTAGCGAAAAACGACTATTATTTTGGGAAAAAGGATAGGAAACAGGACAATCGCATTGGCTGTAGAATTTAGGGCTTGAATTGGGAAAAAAAAGCCTTTAAAAGTCCTTTCGAGAATCGCATGGCTGTTGTGATGCAGTTGATTTTACCCGGTCCCGAAGAGAGCTATATCGTATCCCGCTTTCTGATCATCGATTGTTATCTGGAAGCGGGCTTTGTCCAAGACAGTCAGTATTCGCAATACTAGCAAGAGTGGGTTTCACGGAACAGGTAAACACCGACATATTGGCTTTGCGCCGGGGATGAGGCGGCAGGCGAGACGGCACACTAAAAAAAGGCCCGAAGATTAAGCCTTAAAAATCTTCGGGCGTAGTTGTTTATTGTCCGCTCTTGCTATTTTCGCACAGCTGTGGCTTAAATGGAATATTCTATAATCCGGTATCCATCAATAACCTGCGGGTACAAGCTGCCATGTCTTTTTACTAGTTGTCGACCAGGTCACCAAATTTACATCGGTTTCATGGACCGCGTATATCCTGTATCCCACATCATATTGTATCCTTAACATGTAAGCGCCTTCACCGTCATAGCAATATATCCACCATCGGTGAAGAGACGTGCTGCTGCTCGATACCATCCCCAAATCATCGGTTAGGCTGCCGCCGGAGAGATAACCGGTGATTTTCCTTTGAGTCATATCATTTACTATATCGTAATAGCCGTCCCCGTCACTGTCCTTCAATTGCCATTGTTGTCTTCTATCGAGTTTGTCGTCATATGCCACCAGCGATAAACTGCTGTCTCCGACAAGTGATCCGCCGTCGCCCAAATACGTTCCGTATTTTACATTCCTGATATAATACGTTCCGGGCATGGTGCCGGTGATGGCACCCGTTACGATACCCTGGGGTTGTTCGCTGCCGTTTTTATCCAGGTGCGCGAAATATATTCCTTCATTACCGCCGGTATTAAACCAGCAGATGCCGTATTCATCATCCGTTTTGTTCCACACCAAAGCCGATGAGCTGCTGTATGTATCTCCTACTTCTTTTCCCGAACCGCTTATATATTGTCCGTCCGCATCGGCCCGTATAAACCTTACATGGTCCTTGGTATGCCAGCAGATGCCGTATTGGTCGTCTTTGGAATTCCAGGTGATAAAAGGATATGAAACGGATCTGTCACTCCATAGCGGATAGGTTATTCTACTCCCTACCTTGTTTCCGTTTTTATCAATCAGCTGGCCCCTTATTCTGGCCGAATCAAACCAGACGACATTATATTGCCGCCTCTCCGAAACCCAGACAAGCTGAGAAAACGGCTCGTCAACGCCGACATCGTCCAATTTCAGGAATACCGCGTCGTCATCCAAGCCGCCTTTTCTATTCCGCGTGATAAAATAGATATAACTATAATACTCATTTCCACTCCCCCCGTGCCTGGTAAACGTAATACCGTATTCCCTGCTGTCGGGGTTCCAGACCAGGGCCGCGGTTTGATTCCATACGCTGGTGGAACCGATTTTATAGCTACCTTCTACTATTGTTTTTTTGTTTCCGTCATATGTTGTTAATATGTTCCCGTCTTTATCCAGGCGCGCAAAATAAATATTATAGGTTCGTTGATCGCCGCCGCTTGTTCTTTTATCCCATACCACACCGTATTCGTTGTTTGTGGAATTATACGCAATATACGGGTGCTGGCAGTATTCACCCTTATCCACGGTTATGATGCTGCCGATTTTTTGGCCTTCAGAGCTTATCCTTACAAAATAGATTTTAGAGCTGTCTCTATCAGACATTTTATACCATACCAGTCCATACTCATTCTCTTTGGAATTCCATACCAACGAGGGGTCGGAATACTCACTGCTGCCTGCTATTTTGACATCATTTATTAATTTCGCTCCTCCGGCATTAATCCTTGAAAAATAGACCCCCTCATCGATTAATATCCATGCTATTCCGTATTCATTATTTGTTTTGTTCCAGGCAATGGAAGGATAGTATGAGCTGAGTGAGTTTAACCTCACCTCATATACCGCCGGATTTTGGGACACCGCCCTGTCCGGAACTGCCTGCATTGAATCTGCTCCCGCGCTGCCCGCCTGTTTTTCCGTAGAAGGCAGGGAACAACCGGCCGTAAGTATAAACAGCACTGCCGTCAGGCAGTAAACCCTTACTTTGGTTTTTTTCATTTGTTTCCTCCATATGTATTGTTTTTGTTTGGATTTTTTATGAGAGTTACACGGACAACATAGCTTTGTCGACCGCGCCGATTGGGGCGGACTGTATCAACAGTTCATTTGGAATTATGTACGGTTGCTTTTTACCGGGACGGACCGCCCGCCGTATATGCAATAAAATACACTGAAAAAGCGATGATGCTTACCATGGTGTATAACAGCAGGATACCGTTGACCGAGGCCAGCTCATGCTCCTCCTGCTTTTTTATAAACAGGGGCAGAATAAACGGCGGCGGCAGGATAAAAAAGGTAAACAGCGCGGCCGACAACAGGGGATCAAAATGAAACAGCATGTTGAAGACAAAAAAATCGATAAGGAATACAAACACGAGAATCACGGCCATTCGCGACAGAATAAAGGGGAATGCCTTTTTAAAAAGCCCGGACTCAAACCGTAGATTGTAGCCGATTACGATCAGGATAAGCGGAACCGTCAGCCCCGCAAGGTATTTCAGGGACTGGAATACCGCCTTGCTGGCGATAAATCCTTCCAGGAACACCTTCAGGCCGAGCGCGTTACACAACAGCCCCAACAGGATGGCGATGATGACCGGCGAGGTTAAAAAGTTTTTCAACGTCTCGGGCACATTGCTTTTACCCTGGGTGGCTATTTTCAAGAGGGTGACGTAGACAAACCAGATAAAAAACTCGTGCCCCAGGCCGATCAATCCTATGAACTTTATGTTTTCCAGGCCGAAGGCCGCCCCGAAGAGCACGGCGCCCATCATGCCGAACTCGAACCCGGTGGTCAGAAACGGCACATAACGGTTTTGCAGGCGCAGTGCCTTTTTGAACACAAAGCCCAGCGCGTACAATACACAGCAGACGCCGAACACGAGCACGAATACGACTACATACGAAATGTGCAGTTCGATTTCCAAAAAGGCAAAAAACAGAATGGCGGGCAGGGAAAGGTTGATGATAAGTTTTTTAAACTCGTCAATCGTCCCGGGGCTGAAGAGTTTCAGCTTCCGCACCGCCACCCCCGTGCCGATGAGAAGGAACACAGGGGAAAGTTTAACCACAATTTCACTGACCATTCCGTCCATAATGTAACGAGCATTATAGTATAATGAAAATGATCAAAGGGGAAGGTCTTTTACGCGCAAAAAGCGCCTGCAAGGCTGCGTATCTGTGCGGAGAATAAATTTTTATAATCATGGATTAATGCGGTTATTTATGGTATATTTCGTGCATCTGGACATGACCTTCGCCTTTTTATAAGAATAAGGTTGATGGGTTATAATAATACGTGAAAAAAACTAAATTATATTGATACTTATTTTAACATGAGGAACAAGTTATGACCAAAACCAAGACACCGTTAAAAAACACCATGAAAATGACTTTGTTGTTTATGGATGTTATAGTGCTTCTGGCGGTTTTCATAGGCGTGTTTTTCCTGTTTGAATACGTAATTAAAGACATACTGGTAAAATACAACAGCAATAAATTCACCGAAAGCATGAAAATCACCCAATTCGATCTGATCAATGCCGTCAATTATATCGAGAATAAAAACGATCTTCCGTATAATAAGAATATAACCATGATATTCGAATACCTTAAAACTTCAACGTTAAAGCGATCAAAATATGACAACAGCATATTCCTGGCCGTTTTTCCAAAAGACCAAAATCATACCATAGCGGGAAAAAGAAATAATCCGGATCTCGCTTTCAATCCGGAGGGGACTGATTATGATTCGTTTCAGGAAAAAATTGAACGGATAAGGCAGAATACGGTACATAATGAAACGGACCCTTTTCCCAGTACCATAAGTTTTGATTTTCAGGGGAGCAGGTATATCGGCACAGCACAGTACGCGGAGATCGGAATCAGAAAAGACTTTCAACGGGAAAGCGCCGACTTGATCTGTCCCATCCTGGTAATCGCTGACAGGGATGACGAGTTCTTCTTTATAATCTACAGGATGAGAAACACCGTATTGATTCTGCTCATAGTCCTGTTCGGTATCGGGGCCTATATTAAGATTTTAAATACGGCCAAGGCCGCCCGGGAAATACAAACCATCAGCAACGGCATGACGCAATTGAGTAATGAAATAAAAAATACCGGGACGGTAAAAAACAAAATCGAACAGATAAAAACGATATTCAGGGAAACATATGAACTTGATAATTCGTTCACTCATTTGGTCGGATCACTGACCGCGGTGGGAGACATAATATCCGGAATTGCGGACAAGGATCTGTTTATAGCCACGTTGAAAAACGACAACAGCCTGCTCAAGCCGCACGACGAAATGATGGCCGTATTGTTTCTGGATATTCAGGGTTTCACAACAATCGCGGAAAAACACAACGACGATATAATGACCATACTCAATAATATTTGGACACAGGTGGAAAATACAACGGGCGCCAAAGGCGGGAAAATAAATAAATACATGGGTGACGCCTGTCTGATTATTTTCCGGGATCAGGACGCTGAAAAAGGACAACCGGCCGTATTAAACGCATTTAAGACGGCCGTGGAATTATTGGAACTTGTGCCGCAGATCCGCAAAAAGCTTGATATTGTTTTTAATTTTCGAATAGGCCTCGATTACGGGAAGGTGACATACGGAAAAACAGGAACGGATAATAATTTTGAACTCGGCGTAATAGGAGATCCGGTAAATACGGCAAGCCGTCTTGAGACCCTGAACAAGCAGTATCATACACATTTCCTTATTTCAGACACAGCCTTCAAACACACCGGATTGGACTGCGGTAAGAATTTCAACCTGCCGGAGACTATCGCTGCACAAAGCATATTCAAATGCGTCAGGATAGACAAGGCGCGACCCAAAGGGAAAAAACAGGCAAAAGAACTGCTTACAGTATTGAAAAGGGAAAAAAAGGAAGAATACTCCCTTGTTGGTTCCGAACACATCATAAAACAGGACAACGTGCAATACTTTGAAGAACTTGTAACCGCCTATTTGGACAGTATAAAATATTGGAAAGAATACAGCGCAAAAAAAGACAAGGCGCTTAAAATAAAAGCCCAAAAAAATTGGATGGAACTTATAAAAAAAATGGGGAATTTCTATTATACAGAATATTTTCCGCCCATTGAAAATTTCATCAAATCATTATTAAAAGTTGAGGAATATGAAGAGTTTAAAGCGAACCCCGGACCATGGCTGAAAAAAGCAACATACAATATCAACGAACCGTCGGAAGAGTGGATAGAACTGGGGACCAAGGAACTGGAAAAGTAATCCGCAAGAGGAGCGTGTCATGAAGAAAAACATCTTCTTTTTTTTGAGAATAATTCTGGTATTTGTAGTAATTCTGTTTGCCGTCTGGTTTCTGGCCGGCAGCGGCTTGAAATATAATCTGCTGCGCGATTTGGAGCCCTCATCCACTGTACACCCGGGGAAGTACATTCTGATAAAATTGGCCGAGGATTATGAAGAGCTGTTGAAACAAAAACGGATCAACCTGGAAAATGAGATGCGGTCCGTATTGTCGGAAAAAAGCGAGGCAAGGTCGGCGGCTGAAAAACAACGACTTGCCGAACAACTTACAGATATGGAAAAGGAAAAAAAGGAGCTGTCCGAAAAACTGAATACGATTAATCTGCAAAAACAGGAGCTTGAATCAAAATTGACAATACTCCAGCCTGAAAAAATAAGATCCGCGGACGGAATCTATATATCCAATGACGAGTGTCTGAAGGCGTATTCGGAAAAGCAGAAACTGGAAGCATATTGGAGTCAATACATTAATGACCTAAGGATTTTTTTCATCCAAGGTTATGGAAAAAATCCTGAAGAAAAACAGCGTATCACAGAAGAGTTCAAAACAGATAACGGTAAAGGGTTTATAATGGATGAGTTTGTCAGACTGAATAAGGCTGTCAATACTACCACGGAAACAGCGCCGGAAAGCGATACTGCGGCGGACGGTTTCCATAAGACTCCGAAGACAACAAGCGGATTTATTGATGAATTCAACAGTGCGCGGTTGAATGAACGCTGGCATTGGGTCAGGCAAAGTTCAAGCAAATGGAGTCTTACAATGAGACCCGGCTGTCTGACCATAGTAACCGCAAAGGGTGATTTGTATCAAGTAGTCAATACAGCCCAAAATATCCTTTTGACACGAACCAATTTTTCTGATTTCAGGCTTGAAACCAAATTGGAGTTTTCACCCAAGCAAATTTGGCAGCAAGCCGGACTGATTGTGTATAGCGACGACAACAACTATGTAAACATCGATTATATATTTATCAACCAAGGCCGTCACATGGAAATGGGCAGCGAATCGTTTGGAATATACCATAACAAAATGATTCCATTTTCCGCATCCACGGTGTATATGCGCCTGGTGAAAAAAGGCAATATGTATTCCGGATGGTACAGCACCGACGGCAGGAATTACTTGCTCATAAAAAAAGCAAAGATTAATCTGGGTCACAATCCCAGGGTAGGTCTTTTTGCCGTCAACGGCGATATCGGCGCCCCCGGCATCCGGGCCTATTTTCATTATGTGCGGATGTATCCCAATTAGATCTTTCAGTTATGTATACCCACCGCAGCCTGCCGGTCTCA
>Ga0315536_1000584_pt1 | contig 18227 bp, 14 predicted proteins | sample SalMarSW160230MG_FD_203093 | JGI IMG/M metagenome (GOLD analysis project Ga0315536, IMG submission 203093) | Salt marsh sediment microbial communities from the Plum Island Ecosystem LTER, Massachusetts, United States - Salt Marsh Sediment SW1602-30 ... | reverse complement strand
TCAAAATCTGCGACAATTGGTGGATGAGGGATATCTGAGCAGCGAGCCCGATTGTCCCTTGGGAGGGGAATACGTACTAATTCCGGCGGCACTCGTTCGTTCTGAATATCCGGTCGTGGCGTGCTCGATGCATTATTTGCCGGAACTCATATCGGAGCCCGAGCCAGAGCCGGAACCCGAGCCAGAGCCGGAACCTGAACCGGAACCTAAGCCTAAGCCGAAACCTAAACCCAAACCGAAGCCTAAACCAAAACCTAAAAAGAAATAATCAAGGGCAAAGGGGCAGCCTTACATGGACATCCCCTTTTCCTTCCAGGAGAAGTGAATTTTTACTTGAAAGCCTTCTTCATGGGGGACCCCTTTTTTACTTTCTTGGCCGCGTCGAAGAAGTCTTGACGAACCATCCGGGCAATGATGAAAAGGATCACTAAAATCACGACCGCGAATCCCACCACCCATGTCTTATTATTCCCTGTCACATAACAACCAAGTCAATACACCAAGAAAATAGCCGCGAAAACCTGATAGCGAGGGATGTTACGACGGATGCGATCAAGAACGGCGGAGTAATCCTTCTCGCGTTTGTAGGCTACTGGGTTAAGGGTGACAGCCAGTCGTTTGTGCTTCAAGAACACGAGAATGAAAACCACAGTGTAACACAGTGCCCATCGATCGGGCCGGTTGAAGAAGAACACCGCTCCGATGCCTACGGCAGCTATGGCAAAATCCACGCAGTACTGTTCGAGGGAGCTACTGGGGGCATCGTAACTTAAAAAGTTAACGTAGCGCCACCAGAAGTAGACCATCAGTACGAACGTGCAGAAATTTAAGACATAGAAGTACTGTACCCCGCTGCGCTGCATAGTCTGGTAGACGCCCACTGCGAGCGCAACTCCATTCGTAATGCTGGCGAAGGTCAGTGCTGTTGCTCGGAGGTATTTTAACTGTTCGCTCACCGTTTGGCTACCGCCCTATATTCCCCGATCCTTTTCGCTGGAGAAAAATAGCCGAGTCGACTCTAGAGAGCCAGGCATTTCTCGGCAACGCCTATAAAGCTTTTCAACTAAAATGTGAGTTTTTCACGGTTGAAATGATAATTTTCTGCCGAGAAAATCTCGCCCTTGTGCCAGCCAAATCCATACTAGTAGTATAGTGGAGTAGCTCACAAAAATTGAGTATAGCGCTTTTGAAGGGGGTTTAAAAGGCCTTTGAGCGACTTCTCACATACCGCCTTTTCCCATTGAACTCCCATCTCCCTCACGCTATAATAACTGTTCAGCATTTTTTTGGAGTTTATCCCTAAGTATGAAGATCCTTCTGATTTCACCGGAACGCGAAAGGAAAAAGGAGGAAGACTTCCTCTTCCGCCTCGGTTTCCTCAACCTCCCCTGTGTGGCTGCCGTGACCCCTCCGGATTACGAGGTGCGGATCGTGGACGAGGCCTACGAATCCGTTGAGTTCGACGAGAAGGTCGACTTAGTGGGGATATCCGCACAGACCCCGGTGGCCCCCCGAGCCTATCAGGTTGCGGCGGAATTCCGCAAAAGGGGTATCCCGGTGGTCATGGGTGGCGTGCACGCCAGCGTCCTCCCCGAGGAGGCCCTGCAACATGTGGACGCAGTGGTGATCGGTGAGGCAGAGGGGGCATGGCCCCAGGTCCTGGAGGACTTTCGCCGCGGCAGACTGCAGAAGATATACCGATCCAATGGATGGATTGCGGGAAACGAAATACCCTCGCCGAGGAGGGAGCTGTTAAACCCTCGTCACTATTTCCCCCTTAAACTCTTGGAGACGACCCGTGGCTGTCCCCATCGGTGCGACTTCTGCCAGGTATCGCGTTTCTTCGGCAACCGGTATCGAACCCGCCCTCTCAAGGAGATCGCCAGGGAACTTGAGGCCATGTTCGGACCTGGCCCGGTCATGCCGCCGGGGGCCAAACGGCTCCTCTCTCTTATCAGCAAAGACCTCCCCTATTTTTTGAAGCGGAGGCTCTTATATCTCATCGATAATAATGTAGTTTCAAATAAACAATTTGCCATAAAGTTACTCTCCCTTTTGGAAGACTATGATCTTCTGTGGTGGGGGCATGCCCCGGTCTCCATTGCCCAAGACGATACACTCCTCAAGCGCTTTGCCGCCAGCGGCTGCATCGCCGTCAATATCGGTTTTGAATCCCTCTCCCCTACAAACCTCAAGCGCATAAAGAAGGGGTTCAACAAACCCTCACAGTACCAAGAGGCGATCAAAAAGATCCACGACTATGGCATGGGGATCATGGGGACCTTTATCGTGGGCCTGGATGACGACGATCCTGGCGTATTCCAGAGGACCATAGACTTCATCGTAGAGAACAAATTGGATTGGGCCTTGGCCTTTATCATGACCCCCTATCCCGGCACCGAGTCCTTTGAGCGACTGGAGAGAGAAGGGAGGATCCTGCACCGCGACTGGGAGCGATACGATTCCCTCAACGTTGTCTATCAACCACTCCTGCTAAGCGCAGAAGAACTGGAGCGGGGTATGCGGCGGATATGGAAGGAGGTCTTTTCCCTGAAATCCATCTTCCACAGAATCATCAAATCCCCTCGCATCCACCCCCTTTTTTACCTCCCCATGAACTGGGGTTTCCACCGGCTTACGAAGAACTGGTAGCCTTTTCAAATAATCCGATTCTATGGTAGGATGAATAAGATAAACCGCCAGAGGTCAATGAAGAAAAGCATGGAAAAACGATACCAAGGGCAGACATGATGAATGTCCTCCTCTTTCAGATCACCCTCATACTTTATCTCTGCGGCACCATCGCCTATCTCATTTATATCTTATCCTCTCGCGCAAGGGCCGCCTGGGCTGGGAGATACCTGCTGGGGGTGGGTTTTATCACCCACTGTCTGACGTTCATTGTGAGATATGTCGAAGGGGGCCACCCCCCGATGGTCAACCTCCACGAATCCCTCTCCTTCTTCGCCTGGATGGTAGTCGGATTCTTCTTGCTGTTGCGCTATCAGTATAAGGATAAGGTCGAGGTTCTCGGGGCTTTCGTCGCCCCCCTGGCCCTGCTGCTGGTCATCTGGGCCGCAGCGCTGCCCAAGGAGATCCTCCCCCTCCCCCCTGTTCTCAAGAGTTGGTGGCTCCCCATCCACGTCACCTTTGCCTTTCTGGGAGACGCCATCTTTGCCCTGGCCTTCTGCGCCGGCGTGATCTACCTCATTCAGGAGAGACTCGTCAAATCGAGGCGTATAGGAACCCTTTCGGGACGACTGCCTTCTCTGGAGGTCCTCGATGAGATCAATTATCGCGCCTTGACCATCGGGTTCCCCCTCCTCACCATAGGAATCGTCACCGGTGCCGTATGGGCCGAGTATGCCTGGGGGTCATACTGGAGTTGGGACCCCAAAGAGACTTGGTCCCTTATTACGTGGCTGCTCTACGCCGCCCTCCTGCACCAGCGCCTGACGGTGGGGTGGCGGGGTAAAAAGGCCGCCATCATGGCCATCGTTGGATTTGGGGCAGTGCTGTTCACCTTTTTGGGGGTCAACCTTCTGATGGAAGGTCTTCATACCTATTCCGAATGGTTCAGGTGATCCATGAAGGAGGTTATTCTCGTCGGATTGAACCACCGCACGGCCCCCGTAGAGATCAGGGAGGTAATCTCCTTTCCAGAGGAGGACCTGGACCGATATGTGCGGGCGCTCCAAAACCTCCCCAGCATTGCCGAGGGGCTTATCCTCTCCACCTGCAACCGCGTGGAGATTTGTGCGGCTACCAGAGATCCACGGGGGGGGATCGAGGAGATCAAGGGCTTCCTCGCACAACAACACAATCTCCCCCTGCCGGAATTTGAGGACACCCTCTATGTCCTGCAAGGTGAGGAGCTTGTGAGGCATATTTTCCGGGTGGCCTCCAGCCTCGACTCTATGGTGGTGGGGGAACCTCAGATCTTGGGCCAGTTAAAAGGGGCCTATCGCACGGCCCACGCGGCACGGACCACCGGCGCCCTGTTGAACAAACTGCTTCACAATGCCTTCTCCGTGGCCAAGAAGGTGCGGACCGAGACCAGCATCGGGAACCGGGCGGTCTCGGTCAGCTTTGTCGCGGTGGAGTTGGCAAAGAAGATCTTTGCCCGCTTGGAGGGGAGAGATGTCTTGATCGTCGGGGCGGGAGAAATGTGCGAGTTGGCCGCTCAACACCTGGTCCGCGGGGGTATCACAAAGGTCCTCGTAACCAACAGAACGTGGGAGCGGGCCATGGAATTGGCCGAACGATTCCATGGGGAGGCGATCCCGTTTTCAGAACTCCCTCATGCCCTCGTCCGGGCTGATATCGTCATCAGCTCCACCGGTTCACCGGACTTTGTGGTGAAAAAAGAAGAGGTTTCCTCAATAATGAAAAGGAGAAAGAACAGTCCCCTCTTCTTCATCGATATCGCCGTACCGAGGGACATCGAGCCACAGATAAACACCATCGACAATGTCTACCTCTACGATATCGATGACCTGCAGGAGGTGGCGGAGGCAAACATCAAGGATCGCCAGCACGAGGCCCGCAGGGCGGAAGCGATCGTGGCGACCGAGGTGGAAAAGTTCTGCCTCTGGTATCAATCCCTGGAGGCGGTGCCGACCATCGTCTCGTTGCAAAAGAAAGTGGAGGAAATACGTGAAAAGGAGTTGGCAAAGACCCTTGACGCTCTCCCAGAACTCTCGGACAAGGAAAAAAAGGCCATGGAGGCCTTCTCCGAGGCCATCGTCAAAAAGATTATCCACGGCCCTATCACCCTCCTGAAGAAAACAGGCCCGAACTCCGAAGGGGAGACATACGTGGACGTGGTGAAAAAGCTCTTCCGGTTAGATGAGGAGTAGATTGGCATGAGCGCACAGCCCTTTTTATGCATCCCTATACGATCTATCGCCGCTCTCGTAGTCCTCTGTTTCCTCGCGTCGGTCTTGCTCCCCGTATCGACGAGTGCCTCTATGACCGTGGAGGAAGAAAAGGATCGGGGGGACAAACTGGCTATAGAGATTCAGCAAAAAGTGAACATGGTCAATGACCCCCTTATCAAGGAATATGTGGACAAAATCGGCAGACGCCTCGTTAAAGAGGCCCATGATCAACGCTTTCACTACCGTTTTTATGTGTTCAAGGAACAAGAGCCCAATGCCTTCGCCATCCCAGGAGGGCATATCTTTGTCTCCAGTGGCTTAATCAGCTTGGTGGATACCGAAGACGAACTGGCCGGGGTCATCGGCCACGAGATCGCCCATGGTGTTCTGAGGCATATCGACAAGGCAATAGCTCGGGCCAAGCGTCTTTCCCTCGCTACCCTGGCTGCCGTCATCGCGGGGGCCTTCCTCACGCAAGACGCCAAGAGCGCCGCAGCCCTGAGCACCAGCGCCATGGCCATGGCTCAATCTCTGATGCTCAAGTACACGAGGGAGAACGAGGTAGAGGCGGATCAAAAGGGGATGAAATACATGACTGATGCCGGCTATGACCCCCATGCCATGGTAGTCTTCCTCAAAAAGATCTATCGCTGGCAGCGGTTTACCTCACCGGAGGTCCCCACCTATCTCGCCACCCACCCGGGAATCGCTGATCGAATTACCTACCTATCGGACACCTTCATGACCACCCCCAAATCCCTCACGCCACACCCATGTGCATGCGGGGATCTCAAAAAGATCCAGATACAGCTCTTCCTCAAAGCACGGGGAGGAACGGAAGGAATTACCACGTTCTCTTCCCTGCTGCGGGAAAGTCCAGGGGATGTAAATACACTCTACGGTCTGGGGACTGCTTATACCATGGTGGGGAGGAACAAAAAGGCCATATACTATTTATCTGAGGCCCTGAAGACCTCCCCACAGGACGAATATATACTGCGTGAGCTGGGTATAGCCTATTTCCAGGCACAAGAGATAGACAAGGCCCTCGATGCCCTGCAGACGGCCTCACATGCCTTCCCGCACGACACCGTCATCCTTTATTATCTGGCTCAGGGGTATGAGGAAAAAAGACTATGGGAGGATGCCCTTTCATTCTATCAACAGATCCTGGAAAGAGACCCCGCTCGGGTGGAACTATATTACAACCTGGGAGTGGTCTATGACAAAAAGGGACTCTTAGGCCCAGCGCATGAATATTTCGGTCTCTATTTCAAAGACAAAGGCCAGCTGGAAACCGCCCTGTTCCACTTTAGAAAGGCCCTGGAATATACCCAGGACGGGAGAAAAAAGAGACAATTGGAGAAGCTTATCACAGAATCTGGGGGATAGACACGTAACATATCCATTATCCCACCATCGCATTGACGCTAGCAGAGTTGATTCAATCCGCAGGTGAGGACCTGTCCCAGACGCGTCCCACTCCGGTATATAGTGACCCCCTTACAGCCCATGCGATACGCCGAGACAAAGGCCTCCCGTACATCGTCCTGTGTGGCATCAGGGGGAAAATTTATGGTCTTGGAGACGGCGTTGTCGGTATGCCGCTGAAAGGCGGCCTGCATCTCGATATGCCGGGCAGGGGGGATCTCAAAAGCGGTAACGAAGATTCGTCGTACATGAGGGGGGACCTCAACCTCTGGCCCCAAGAATCCTGTTGCGCGGAGGGTCTCCTCCCATTCAGGACGCCAAAACCCCATCTCCTTGCTCATACGTAAAAAGATCGGGTCTGTCTCAAAAAGTTTCATATCCTCTAAGGCCCTCCTGGTGTGGCTGAGGGCGAACAAGGGCTCGATTCCCGAAGAGCAATTGGCGATGATGCTGAGGGTCCCGGTCGGAGCGATCGTGGTGACCGTAGCGTTCCGCAGGGGAGGTTTTCCTTCCAGGGCATAACAGCTCCCGGTAAAGTTCGGAAAGGGTCCGCGCCGTTCAGTCAGTTCCCGGGAGGCCTTATGCCCCTGCTCCTGCATGAATTGCATTACCTCTTCCCCTAATTGCACCCCCTCTTCAGAATCGTAGGATTTCCCCATGAGGATAAGAAAGTGCGCGAACCCCATCACCCCCAGGCCGATCTTGCGGTTTCCCCGGCTGACCTGTGCGATCTGCGGCAGAGGATAGTGGTTTACTTCGATGACGTTGTCGAGAAAACGGACTGCGAGGCGCACCGTACGCTCGAGTTTCGCCCAATCGATACGGGGACCCGCCGCGCCGTCCTTGACCATGTGCACCAGATTGATGGAGCCCAAGGTGCAGGCCTCATAGGGGAGGAGTGGCTGTTCACCACAAGGATTGGTACTTTCGATGGGGCCCAGGTGGGGCGTGGGGTTTGCCTCATTGATGTGATCGAGAAAAACGATTCCCGGCTCCCCGCTCTCCCAGGCGCATTCCACAATGAGGTCGAAGATCTCTCTGGCCTCAACCGTTGCGACAACGCGCTTCGTGCACGGATCGATCAGGTCAAAACCCCTTCCCCCGTCTAAGGCCTCCATGAATGCATGGGTGATCCCCACCGAGAGATTAAAGCTGGTGAGCTCGTGTGGGTTCTGTTTGGCCGTGATGAATTCCATGATATCGGGGTGATCGACCCTCAAAATTCCCATATTGGCCCCCCGGCGGGTTCCCCCTTGTTTGATCACCTCTGTGGCCATGTTGAAGACCCGCATAAAGGAAACAGGGCCGCTGGCCACGCCACTGGTGGTCGAAACGACCGCGTTTTTGGGGCGCAGGTGGCTGAAGGAAAAACCCGTCCCCCCACCACTCTGGTGGATAAGGGCCGTGTCCTTGACCGCCCCGAAGATGGACTCCAGGGAGTCTTCTACCGGAAGGACGAAACAGGCGGCCAACTGACCCAACTCCCTACCGGCATTCATCAGGGTGGGGGAATTGGGGAGAAACTCCAGTGCGGTCATCATCTGATAGAAGGCATCTGCCTGCTCTTCGCCCTTCGCCTGATGATCAAAGAACGCTTCTGCCGAGGCGACATGGTCGGCCACCCGGCGAAACATCTCCTCAGGGGACTCTGTACAGTTACCCTCATGGTCTTTTTTTAGGTAACGGGCCTCGAGAATGCGGAGGGCGTTGTTATCCAGTTTTAGTGCCATCATTCCACTCGTCTCGTTTTTGGCAAAATATCCTCCTGAATCATTTTACCAGTTTCAGTGCCTCCCTGAACTCTTGGGTCCCCGCCTTTCCTAAAAGCTCATAAATCACCATCTCGGTGGACGTGATCGTAACGCCGGCTTGGCGCATGCGGCCAAGGGCGACCTCCCGATTGTGAAGAGATCTGGAAGAAACGGCATCACTCACTACATGTACTCTGTGGTTAACAAGGGCATGCAGTGCCGTCTGCGCCACGCAGATGTGCGCCTCGATGCCGGCGATGATGAGGGTATTCCTGCCCAATTGGTCTACGTGCTCGGCAAAGGCGGGGGACTCAAAGCAGTCAAATTCCAATTTTATGTTGGGTTGTAGTGCCTCCAATTCCGCACGGATCTCAGGGGTTGTCTCCCCGAGGTTCTGCTGTTCCGTGAGGATAATCGGCAGTCCGATCATGCGGGCGAACGTAACGAGCTTGAGGGTATTCTCAATCACCCGCTCCTTTTCCGCCATGACCGACAGGAGCCGTTCCTGTATGTCGATGACGACTAAAAGGGCGTCTGCACCCCTGAGCAGGGGGCTTGGGGATGAATGCATATTTTTCATATAGAAGTCGCCTTGATTCCTCAAACCTCAACGCATTTACTTCAACTGTTTCTTGAGTCCCTTTATCACATCTTTCCCGACCTGCTTTTCCGCCTCCTCTGTGGCGGATTTTTCGAGGTCCTCTAATTCCTTTTGGCCTGCTTCTGTCGCTGCCTTCTCAACCGTCTTCAAGGTATCACCCACATCTGCCTTGAGCGAGTCTAAATCGAAGTTGGCAAGCTGGGCGATATCCGTCTTCTGAAGGGCGCGCACGATAATAAGATTGACCAGCTCCTTGGGGTCGGTTATGTTCCGGTAGACCTCATCGATCCCGATGGTGAAGGTCTTGGTGAAGGGCTTCGCACCCCACGAATAATCCTTGTAGGTGACCTTCTCGATCTTCAAGACAAGCGTATCGATGACCACCTGCGGTGCCTTCTTCTCCTTTTTTGCCTTTTCCTGCTCAACGGGCTTTTTACCCTTCTGCTGCTGCTCGCTCACGGACTTCAAGGCGGCAATATTGAGCTTGCGCTCTTTGTTGCGCACCACCATCAGTTCCTTGAGATCTAAAACAATGGTTTCAACGTGCGCTCCCCCTTTGAAGAACGAGGCGAGTTCGACGTCGACGAGGAACTTAGGTATATCGATCATCACCTTGTCGGGAAATCCAGCGGGATTCAGCAATCGCATATCAGTGATATCCACCTTAGATGCCAATAGCCCCACGTCCATATCCCCTATGGCAAACTCCAACCCCGTCGCCTTTTTCGTCTCCCCCTCAACAGCCGCCTTGATGAGGACGTTTTTAAAAACCAGGAGCAGGACAACCACACCGATAATGATCACAACTGCAATGCCGAGCTTTTTCATCGTAGCGCCTCCACTTATTTGTTAAATATGGGATTATTTTGTTTACAAAAACCCCTTCCGCCGCATGAGTATCGTACCATAGAGCTTATGCTTGGGCAATAAAAAGGCCCCATCGGGGCCCGATCTGCACATACGGTAGCTTTGATATGTTGGAGTGTGTAATTAATGAATGTCAATAGTGACCCCGAAGGTCTCCATGAATGTATTCTCAATGTGGGAAGCTTCCATCTCATAGACCGTCACCGTCTCGGCAGCACCATAGGATTGAGGATCTATTGTTCCTCGCTCCATAGTCTGGAAGTAATGGGTTATTTCATGTGCGATTATGGATTGCTGTTTGTGTGGCTCCATAAAGTCTCCCACATAAATGACTTTGGTTTTTGGATCAAAGAGCCCAAGAAGCTCCTTGAGATATCGGTCCCTAATGTTATGTGCCTCCTCATGCCCATATATTTTTGCCCAACGCTCGAGCGATTGCTCAGTAGCTTTATTGAAAATTCGTTGTAGTGCCTCCTGAGGAACGATCAAAATTGCCGGCATCGGATAATCTGTTGTAATTTCAAGCTCATTGGCTACCCAATTAAATATCTCTTCATGAGAAAGGCCGAACGCCGGTCCTGAATAGATTATGATGGGTAAAGCCAGCAAGAGTATGAGTATGTTCAATATCTTATTTTTCGATCTCATCTGTCTTCTCCTGAATGTTCAAATTTTACGCACACTTTTGTTGTGCACATTGGATGCCAATTGCTTGCATGCTAATGGCATTTCTAAGGTATTAATTTTAAAAATGATTTAAGTTGCCTGGCAGGATAATCAATGGGAATGCAATATACGAAAGACTCGATTTGCCTTAAAAAGTGACAAAAATCGTCACTCTCAAAGGATCGCCCTATGATTAGGTGATGTGTGGAAAATAGAGGAAGAAATGGGTTTGCCCTTTATTTTTCCTCCTATGGAGAAAAACTAAAGGGGTCAAGTCTTTGATTGAACGTGGGTTCGGTCGTCTGTGATATTTTCATCACAGACAGTCCCTTCATTCAAACGTAGACTTGACCCCTTCTGCCCCTCAACCCCTTAGCCTTCCCGCTATTTTCAAGGAGTCTTGTATCACATTTTGCAATTAAATTTTTGATCTATCTTGCCTTTTTTTTGACATATTTCGGCTTTTTTAAGGTGAGGATGAAAAACAGGGGTAGATCGTGCATTTCATTGACTGCCTGATGCCAATTATACGGGTTGTCTGAGGTGCAAAGGGTCTCCAGAGGTGAGACAAATCATACACGAGGCCCCTTCTCTTACGGAAGGGGCCTCGTGTGAATGCGCCTAGGAAATACCGTTCATAAGGGAGAGTTTCCCCTCCCCCCTCTCTATTCCGCTTTCAGCTTCTTACACTCCTCAGTGAAGGGGGGGATCACCTTGAAGAGATCATCCACCACCCCGTAGTCCGCCTTCTTGAAGATGGGGGCCTCGGGGTCCTTGTTGATGGCCGCGATCACCTTGGATGTTCCCATCCCCGCCAAGTGCTGTATAGCGCCGGAAATACCGGCGGCGATATACAGATTGGGGGTGACCACCTTACCGCTCTGTCCCACCTGATCCGATTGGGGGCGCCATCCGGCATCGACCGCCGAGCGGGAGGCACCCACCACGCCCCCTAATATATCGGCCAGCTCCTCTAAGATTGTGTAATTCTCCGGACCCTTCATGCCCCGTCCGCCGGAGACGATGATCTCCGCCTCGGTCAGGTCGGGCTTCTCGCCCCCGGTCTTGACGACCTCCTTCACGTGTACCATGAGATCCTCGGATGTTACGGCCGGCGTGATCTTTACCACCTCCGGCTTGCGCGAGGTATCGGGCGCCGCAGCCGTCATGACATTGGGGCGTATGGAGACCATCTGTGGGGTGGTATCGGCAAAGACCACGTCCGCGTAGACCTTCCCCGAAAACATCGGCCTGCGAACCTGCAATCCGCCCGTTTCATCGAGGCCTATGTCCGTACAATCAGTGGCAAGCCCTGCCCCCAATCTCCCGGCCACCCGCGCGGAGAGGTCCTTGCCGTTTATGCTGGCCCCGAACAAAACGATGGAAGGCTCTTCCTGTCGCACCAGGTCACAGAGGGCCTTGGCAAAGCCGCCCGTCGTGTACGTGCCGAGTTCATCCGCCTCTATACAGTACACCTTGTCCGCCCCATAGGAACCTACGATGGATGCCATCGCTTCTACCCCCGATCCAATTAAGACCCCGCAGAGCGGCTCCCCTTTCTTTTCGGCCAGCTTTTGTGCCGCGCCCAAAACCTCAAAGGTCACCTTTTTTACCTTGCCGTCCTTATGTTCCGCATAGACCCAAATTCCTGCCATGATATCCGCTCCTCTCGTTCATCCGCAGCGTGTTAAATCACTTTCGCCTCTTCCCTGAGGAACTTGGCCAAATTCACCGCCTTCTCCTCAGGGGTATCCCCTGCGACGATCTTGCCGGCCTGTCGCAACGGGGGGAGTGAAAATTTCGATACCGTTGTCAAAGCCCCCTGTTTCCCGACCTCCCCTTCACCGAGACCCACATCAGCCAACGCAATCGGCTTGAGTTCTTTTTGCTTCGCCTTCATGATGCCCGGCAGGGAAGGATAGCGTGGTTCGTTCAATCCTTTGGTCGCACCGAAGACCGCCGGCAGGGGGACTTCCAGCACCTCTATCCCCCCCTCGATTTGCCGGTGTACCGTCGCCTGTTTCTTGTCCGCCGAGAGTTCAAATTGGACAATCCCCATAACGGAAGGAAGACCTAAGAATTCAGCGAGGATATTACCCACCTGAAAGGAATCATCATCAATTGCCCGCAGTCCGCAGAGGATGAGATCGTAGGTCATCCCCTCAATGGCCTTGGCCAGCGCCTTGGCAGTTACATACGCATCACCTCCGAGGAAGGCGGGGTCATTGAGGTGTACTGCCTTGTCCGCACCCATGGCCAGGCCCGTCCGGATGGACTCCCCCGCCCGCTCGGGACCCAGGGTGACGATGGTGACGGTCCCCTCTCCCGCCTTTTCCTTGATCTTGAGGGCCTCCTCCATCGCATATTCGTCATAGACATTTATCACGAACTTGATTCCCTCGTCGTTGATAGCGGTGTTGTCGGCGGTCGGCCTGATCTCCGCCTCGGTGTCGGGCACCTGTTTTAAACAGCAAATAATCTCCATTTGTTCCTCCTCATAGAACAATATACTCAGGCGTAATGGGTAAAGCCCGAGAAAAAAATATCCCTTACCTAATCATAATAGCACTGTCCAGTCAAGCCTCTTTTCTCATTTTCCCGAAGATTTCTTATCCTGTAAATCCTAGTATTTTACTAGGAAGGATTAAAAGTAAGTGAAAAATTTCTCTTGACAAAGAGAGAAATCAATGATTAGTATAAGTTGGGTTATTGAGAGGGATCGCCCTCGAGACCGCAAACGATGTATAAAGATTACCATACGTTAGTTTAAACAAAGATTGTCGTGGGCGGACAATAAGCCGACACAGCGGAAGTATGAGATACAAATCAGACATGTCGATGGGAAAACGGTAGATAATTTAGGACTAAAATTCCAAACATTTTATGTGAAAGGGTATACCGATGCAAATCGTAGTATGTGTCAAACAGGTACCTGATACTACCCAGGTTAAAGTCGACCCCAATACCGGCACGCTGATTCGAGAAGGGGTACCCTTCATTATAAACCCCTTCGACACCCATGCCGTGGAAGAAAGTCTGCGGCTAAAGGACGCATATGGCCTCAAGGTAACAGCGATTTCTATGGGGCCTCCGAGTGCCGACGAGACCTTGCGCAAGACCGTGGCACTGGGGATCGACGAGGTTGTTCTGTTGAGCGACCGTGCCTTTGCCGGGGCCGACACCTGGGCAACGAGTGCAGCCTTAGCTGAAGCCATAAGGCGGCTTGCCCAAAAAGAAGAGGTAATCATAGTGATGTGCGGCAAGCAAACCATTGACGGCGACACCGCTCAGGTGGGGCCGGGAATCGCGAGCCGTTTGCACTACTACCAGCTCACCTTGGTAGACCGTATCGACGATCTGGATCTCAAGGCCAAGCGGATTCGCGTGCGGCGCAAACTGGAAGGCAGGCACGAAATCGTGGAGGCACCGCTTCCGGCCATGCTCGCGGTCGTACGAGAAATCAATCACTGCCGCTATCCTACCGTACCCAGGCGAATGATGGCGGAGGATGCGGAAGTAACGTTATGGGACAATAACGTCTTACAAATGGATCCCAGTACCATCGGCCTTAAGGGCTCCCCTACCCAGGTGCGCAAGATCTTCTCACCGGAGAGGGTGAAAGGGGAGATAGTGGGCGATGGCCTCAATGCCCCTGAGGAAGCGGCCAATTTACTGGTGGATGCAATGATTGAAAAAAACTTCCTGTCTTTGTGATAAAAAATAGATCATGGTGTACTTTAAAAACTTGTAAGGAGAAAAGTTAAACAATGACTGAGAAGAAAGAGAAAAAAAAGAAAACAAAGAAACCCCGTGGCGTAGCCCGATTGATTCCCGGCAAGTGTATTGCCTGCGGCGCCCGGTGCGAGGCCGCCTGCGCGAAGGAGGCCGTCACCATGAACGACCAGGGCGAACCGATCATCGATGAAGAAAAGTGCATCGGCTGTAATAAGTGTATTAAGGTTTGTCCCTCCGAGGCCCTTGAAATCTATTACACCCCGGAAGAGTTGAAGATCCTTGCTGCATTGGAGAAAGAGAAGGGGGCCGAGGCGGACGTTGAGGAGGTAGATGAAGAGGAAGCCCGGATTGCAGCCAAGCTTAAGGAGTACACAGACGTCTGGGTATTTGTCGAACAGACCGAGGGCGAGGCGGCAACGGTGTCATGGGAGTTGCTGGGAGTGGGCACCAGACTGGCTCAAGCGCTCGGGGTGCAGCTCTGCTCCGTTGTGGTCGGCAGCAAGGTGGAAGCGTTGAGTCACGAATCATGTGCCTATGGTGCCGCTGCATCGTACTTGGTGGACGATCCAGTCTTTCTCAACTACCGGACCGAGGCCTATCGGGATGCCGTGTGCCATCTGGTGAAAAAGTATAAACCCCAAATACTCTTGATCGGCGCAACCGGGCTGGGAAGAGACCTGGCTGGTGCCGTGGCCACAAAACTGGCGACCGGCCTCACCGCGGATTGTACCGGCCTGGATATCGATAAGCACGGCTTCCTCTTGCAGACGCGCCCTGCCTTCGGGGGCAACATCATGGCCACCATTGTCACCGAACGCCATCGACCGCAGATGGCCACTGTCCGGCCGCACGTGATGCCCATGCCGGAAAAAAATACCTCGCGCAAAGGAAAAATCATCCGTGAGTCCCTGAAGGTGGACAAAGAAGATCTCGCCGTCAAGGTGCTGGAAATCATCCACGATGCCAAGGGTAAGGACGCCGTCGATGTGACGGCGGCGGAGATCATCGTCTCCGGTGGTGCCGGCATGCAGTCCAAGGAGAATTTCGCCATCCTGCAGGAATTGGCCGATGAGATAGGAGGGGTCGTGGGGGCCTCACGCAGGGCGGTAGACGCCTGTTGGATGCCTTCTGAATGTCAGATAGGGCAGACCGGCAAGACCGTCGGCCCGAAGATCTACATCGCATGCGGCATCTCGGGCGCCATACAGCACCTCGTGGGTATGCAGGGTTCAGATGTCATCATCGCCATCAATAACGACAGACATGCGCCCATCTTCGAAGTCAGCACCTATGGCATCGTTGGGGACGTCTTTAAGGTAGTCCCCGCCATCACCCGCCGCATCAGAGAACTGCGAGCACAGAAATAGGGAGGAGACATGCTTCCGACACGGGAAATATTTTGGAACGTAGGAAATGTGAGGGTGCTGACCTATATCATTGCAGTCGCTCCCGTCTTTATCTTTGCCTATGGCCTCTATAGACGGATCCGACTCTGGCGATTGGGCGGAGCTGAACCGAGGTTCGACCACCTCTGGATAAGGATTCGCTCCTTCATCACCTATGCCCTGGGGCATGCCCTTATCCTGCGGGATAGGTATTCGGGGTTCATGCACCTGCTCATCTTCTGGGGTTTTGTGGTCCTCTTTCTGGGGACCGCCACTATCGTGGTTCAGGAGGACTTCGTTCTCCCCATTTGGGGGAAGACCTTTTTCCATGGGGATTTCTATCTCTACTACTCATTGAGCCTCGACGTCTTCGGCCTCCTGGCCATCATCGGGGTGTTGTTGGCCATGGTGCGCAGGTATATCGAAAAACCGGAACGATTGGACAACAAGGCGGATGATGCCGTTGCCCTGGTCTGGTTCCTGGTCGTCCTGGTAACGGGGTTTCTCGTGGAGGGGGCGCGCTTGGCAGCCGAGCTCCCCCCCTGGGGGAATTGGTCGCCCGTGGGGTGGGGCATCGCCTCCCTCTTCAGCGGAGCAAGCACCGAGGGGATGAAAGTTACGCACCGAGCCCTGTGGTGGGGTCATCTCGCCGTATCCTTCGGCTTTATCGGCTATATCACCTATTCAAAGCTCCTGCACATGATCTCTTCGTCCATGAGCATCTTCTTCAGGAATCTGAATCCGCGCGCCGCCCTGCGGCCTATCGAACACACGAAAGAGGCAAAGACCTTCGGGGCCGGCCGATTGGAGGACTTCACCTGGGTAGACCTCATGCAGGTGGATGCCTGCACCCGCTGCGGCCGCTGTCAGGAGCAGTGCCCTGCTACCGCTACCGGCAAGCCCCTTAATCCCAAGAAGGTGCTCCAGGATCTCAAGGCCCTCATGGATGAGCAGAGGAAGGGGGGTCGGGCCTTGATCGGGGAAACGGTGCTGGAGGATGAGATTTGGGACTGCACCACCTGTGGGGCCTGCGTGGAGCACTGTCCTGTGTTCATCGAACCCTATACCAAGCTCATTGATATGCGACGCTATTTGGTAGAAATGAAGGCCACATTTCCCGAAGAGCTCCTGAACTTCTTTGAAAATATAGAAAATCGCAGTAATCCCTGGGGGATTGCCCCTCCCGAGCGTGTGAAATGGTGCTCTGACATCAATGCGCGACCCTTTGAGGCCGCCAAGACCGAATACCTGTACTATGTCGGGTGCGCAGGGGCCTTTGACTCCCGCAGCATACAGATATCCTTGGCCGTTGCCAAGATACTCGATGCGGCAGGTGTCTCCTGGGGAATCCTCGGCGCCGATGAACCCTGTTGCGGCGATAGTGTGCGTCGTCTGGGAAATGAATACGTATTTGAGCGTATGGCCAAAGCAAATATCCGCTTATTTCAAGAGCGCGGCATTCAGAAGATCATCGTCAATTGCCCGCATGGCTATAGCACCTTTAAAAACGATTATCGCCAATTCGGAGCGGAACTGGAAGTAACGCACTACACCGAGTTTATCAAAAGACTGATCCAAGAAGGCAAATTGAAAGTGGGTAAAACGGACGGCCTTGGCAAAATAGTATTCCACGACTCGTGCTATCTCGGCAGGTATAACGATATCTACGAAGCCCCGCGGCAGGTCATCGCTTCCGTCAACGGGACAAAACCCGCAGAGATGAAACGACATCATAATCAATCCTTCTGCTGCGGTGCCGGCGGGGGGCGCATGTGGCTGGAAGAGAATCGCGGTGAGCGCATCAACATAGCGCGTGTCAAAGAGGCGCTCAACGAGAATCCCGACACGATCTGTACCGCCTGTCCGTATTGTCTGGTTATGTTTGAAGACGGTCTCAAAGACGAAAGGGCCATGGATAGAGTAAAGGCCCTGGACCTGGCCGAGGTGGTAGCAGGGGCATTGAAATAAACTTTCTTACCCCGTCCTGCTCCTTAAATTTCATTAAGAAAAGCAGGATGTCGCAAAGCGACACAGCGGAATTTGAATTCCCTGTGAGACAAAAAACGAAAAAAAGCGGGGCTTCCCCCGCCTTTTTTATTGTACTCGGAACGTTGGTATGAGAAAGAAGCTCACGGGAGACGATTACTTCTTGGATATGACCGTCTTGACCGCATCAACCGGGGCCTGCAGGGTCCTCTTGAGCACCCCCCAGAGACCGCTCCCCACTGCTTCCGGAGGCAGGAGTGTTATCGTGGAGTCATCGAGGGGACCTTTGACGCGGAAGGGTATGGAGATGAAGGTACCGTCCTTGCCGGTAATAATCTTTCCCACAATGGGTATATTCTTCATGACGGTATCCACGGTCTTCAAGGGTGCCACGAGTACCGCAATATCCGCCTCGCCCTTTGCAAGATCAAACTTCCCCTGCCCCACGATCTTCATCGCCGGTCCGTCGATGATCGCCTCGTCCAGATAGATGTATCCATCCCGCAGCTCGCCACTGATGATGAATGTGTCGTATTCGAATCCCTTCTGGGTAAAATCGGGAAACCTCCCCGTAACGAGCCCTATTACGTTCAACATGCCGGAGATCTGAGAGAGGATTGTCCAGCGGTAGATCCTCCCCTGTTTGGAACTGAACACCAGGCTCCCCTCAGAGGCCTCTCTGAGGGGGTCTTGCGTACCTTCGGCCCACATAGTGCCATCTAGATCAAATGGCCCTTCAATACGAGCATCCTTGCCCCACAGACACAATATGGTTGAGGAAAGATCGGCCTCCTCTGCTCGAAACTGAAAGGAATACGTGATCCTTCCCCCTCCTGTGTATACAATGCCATTACTGTGAATGCCGCAGAGATCGGCGTTGGCGACCGTAATCTCAATCCCCCGGTCACCAAATATCACGGTCCCC
>Ga0315536_1000582_pt1 | contig 18291 bp, 19 predicted proteins | sample SalMarSW160230MG_FD_203093 | JGI IMG/M metagenome (GOLD analysis project Ga0315536, IMG submission 203093) | Salt marsh sediment microbial communities from the Plum Island Ecosystem LTER, Massachusetts, United States - Salt Marsh Sediment SW1602-30 ... | reverse complement strand
CAATTTGTTATGATATGGGTACCGGGAGTAGATGAGATTCCTATGTCAATATCCGATCACGAGAAAAGTGGCAATTGGTCAATTACGGTTAAAAAAGTCGGAGAATGCACAAATGCTCTGCAAGAATTAAAAATTGGAGATTATATTGGGATAAGAGGTCCACTTGGTAATCATTTTAAAATGCCCTCTAAATCATCAAAGCACATATTTTTAATTGGAGGAGGTACCGGTATGGCTCCGTTAAAATTCCTTGCAAATCGATTAAAAGAGTCTGGCTTCATGTTTAAAGTAATTGAAGGAGCAAAAAATAAGAATGAATTAATATTTTTAGATAAGTCGTTCGATTTAAAAAACAAAAATAACGCATTTTTATATTGTACAGACGACGGTTCTTATGGTCAAAAAGGTTTTCCAACGAATGTCTTTGAAGAAATTATTAGTAAATTTAACCAAGACGATCTGAAGAATATTATTGTATATACATGTGGTCCAGAAATTATGATGCATAAGCTCTTTCAAATCTGTAAAATGCAAGGAATAGAATTATTCGCCAGTTTGGAGAGAATTATGAGATGTGGTTGCGGCTTATGCGGACTTTGTAACATTGATCCCGTTGGAATGTTAGTATGTAAGGACGGTCCTATTTTTAGTCTATCTCAACTAAGTAAAATGGATGATTTTGGTAAATTTAAAAGGGATTTCACAGGAAAAAAAATAAGAATTTGAGTTATGAATCTAAAAATTCATCTAGATTTTTTGTTAGCATATCAAAAAATTTATCCTATTATAAAAACTATGTTTACTAGATGGTTGAAGATTTTGATGATTCTGATAAACTGGAAAAGATTTCTCGAGAAATGATAAATTTTTTAATTGAAAACCCCAATACACCACGTCATAAAATTACAACTTTAAAGGGAAAAATAGGAAAAAAATATTTTCTTGATAACGTCATAAAGAATGCAACTATTTTACAATTCGCTTCAAGTGAAGAAAAAAGAATTATAACGCCACTACTTAAAAGAAGAAAGACACGAACAATCTCGGGAGTTTCAGTAATTGCTATTATGACAAAACCACTTCCTTGCCCAGGTACTTGCATATACTGTCCAGGACAAAAATCTCAACCTGGGCAAAAAGTAGCCCAATCTTATACAGGACAAGAACCTGCCGCACTCCGATCCATTAATAATCAATATGATTCCTATAAACAAGTTCAAAGCAGAATAACTGATCTAGAAGCGATTGGTCATGCTATAGATAAGGTCGAACTGATTTGTATGGGTGGTACGTTTTTATCTACTCCACTCAATTATCAAGAATCATTCATTCAAGGAGCCTATGAAGGTATTCTGCAGAAAAAAGTATCCAATTTAAATGAAGCGAAACGATTGGCCGAAAACTCAAAACGACGGTTAATTGGTTTAACTATTGAGACAAGACCCGATTACTGTAAAGAAGAACATGTTGATAGAATGTTATCTTATGGAGTAACACGTGTAGAACTTGGGATTCAAACCGTTTTTGATGACGTTTTTGAGTTAGTAAACCGAGGACATACTACAAAGGATAGTGTTGAAGCAATAAGAATTGCTCGAGACGCCGGGCTTAAAATTAATGCCCATATTATGCCGAACTTGCCTGGTTCAAATTTTGATCGAGATTTAAAGCTATTTCATATATTATTTTCTAATTCGGACTATAAACCAGACATGCTAAAAATATATCCGTGTTTGGTGATAAAAGGCACGGAATTATATGAATGGTGGAAAAACGGCATATATCATCCATACTCGACTGATCGATTAATAGATTTGATTGCACGAGTTAAAAAAGAAATCCCCCCTTATGTTAGAATTCAAAGAATAATGAGAGATATACCAGCTCCATTAATCGAGGCGGGATGTAATAAAAGTAACTTAAGACAGTTAGTAAAGTTGAGATTGGATCAGACCAACTCAAAATGTAAATGTATCAGATGTCGAGAGTATGGATTCGCTTTTAATAAAGAACCATATTTTGAAAACAATTTTAAAGAATTTAAGTTAAAGAGATTAAATTATGAAGCATCCCAAGGAGATGAAATATTTCTTTCATATGAAAAGGATGATTTATTAATAGGTTACTTGCGATTGCGAAAACCTTCTGAACTTTCACATAGATCTGAGTTAAATGATGGGAAGACATTAATTGTAAGAGAAATTAGAATTGTCGGTGAAATTGTTCCAACAGAGACGATTCCTAATTATTTTAACCAGATTCAACACCGTGGTTTTGGTAAGTTACTTATGGAAGAAGCAGAAAAAATATCAAGAGAAGAGTATGATGCAAAAAAATTAGCAGTTATCAGCGGAGTAGGGGCAAGAAACTGGTTTTATAAATTAGGTTACAAATCAGATGGACCATATGTCGCAAAAAACTTAGTTTTTTAATAATAATTTTAAATTTTCCTACTTGATTAGATCTTGTTATTATTATTGTTTAAAATATTATGATGATCTTTTATGAAACAATTTAATTATAAAGAGTTAGGCCTCAAATGTGGCTTAGAAATACATCAACAACTTGATACTAATACTAAACTGTTTTGCAGGTGTCCAACAAATCTCCAAGGAACAAAAGAACCCGATTTTACCATTAAAAGATTAATGCGACCTGTCTTAGGAGAAATGGGGACGTTTGATAAAGCAATGCTAACAGAATATGAAAAAGGCATGGATGTTATATATGAGGGTTATAATGACGTGATATGTACTTATGAAATGGATGATACTCCTCCCTTTTCATGCAATGAAGAGGCACGAAAAATTGCGTTGGAAGTAGCAATGCTATTAAACGCCAATATAATTGAAGAAATGCACGTTTGCAGGAAAAATTATTTAGATGGTAGCGTACCGTGTGGATTTCAAAGAACGATGATCTTAGGAACAGATGGATACGTGGAGCTAAAAAATGGAAAAAAAATTGGCATTGATATTTTAAGCTTAGAAGAGGAAGCTGCTAGAAGAATTAAGACTGAAAACAAGACTAACTATTTTAGGTTGGATAGATTGGGAATTCCCCTTGTTGAAATCACTACCGATCCTGATATAAATCATCCAGATGAATGTAGAGAATGTGCTGAACGATTAGGATTGCTTTTATGGTCAACAAAAGTAAAAAAAGTTTTAGGCTCAATACGTCAAGATATTAATGTGAGCATTAAGTCAGGGACTCGGATCGAGATAAAAGGGGTTCAGAAATTAGGATGGATCCCCGTTTTAATTAATCATGAAATTTCTCGACAACTTGGATTAGTTAAAATTAAAGAAGAATTAGAAAAAAGAAAACTAAAACTAAATGATATTATCCCTAATGGTCAAGATTTAACAAAACTGATTAATAATAACTCAGGATTCATAGGAATGGGCATTAAGAAAGGAAAAATGCTCTATGGCATTAATCTGAAAGGCTTTAAGGGTATTTTCGGCATTGAACTGATGGAGGATTATAGATTTGGTACTGAAGTTAGTAGTAAAATAAAAACGCTCGTAGGATTGAAAGGTTTGATCCATTCAGATGAAGATCTTAACAAGTATAAATTATCAAATGAGGAATTAAATAAAATTAGAAAAAATCTAAATTCAGACTCTCAAAATGATTGTTTCCTATTGATTTTAGGTTTAAAAGAAGAATGCAAAAAAGCTATCGATATCATTATTCAACGGGTAAAAGTGTCATTTAATGGCGTCCCTCCTGAAACACGAAAAGCATTAGAAAATGGCAATACTGAATTTTTGAGGGAATTACATGGCGGAGCACGATTATATCCTGATACTGATTCCAAAGCTATTTTCAATCCACCTGAAGAAGCTGAAATTATAAGAAAAAAACTTCCAGAATACCCCTGGTTAACAATTGAAAGATATGCGAAGAAGCATAAATTGGAAGAGAAGGTAATCATGAAATTAATCTTTAATGATAAACTTGAGTTATTCGAAAAACTAATCAAGATCTTTTCTGAAAATCCCTCCTTAATTATTAATGTAATATCAGAAATGACTACTGCTTTAAGGAGAGATGGAAAGAATATAGAAAATATTGCAGATTCAGATTTTGAAGACATATTTATGGAGTTAAAAAAAAAAGAGATTAGTAAAGAAGCAATTGAAGAAATGTTGATTATGAAAGCAGATAACTCTCATCTATCTATTGAAGAAATCAAACAAAAATTAAAAATTGAAAAGATGAATGTAAATGAACTAAAAAAAGTCATAGAAATGGTCATCAATGATAACATTGAAATCATAAAAAGCAAAAAAATTCGTTCAATGGGACCTTTAATGGGTGAAGTTATGAAAGAAGTACGTGGTAAAATTGATGGGGCAATTGTTTCTGAAGAATTAAAAACAGCAATTCAAAAGAGATTGGAGGTATTGAAATAAATGACCAGTAAATTACAAGGTTATAAGGGTAAAACGAAAAAGTTTTTAGAAGATAATAAAATAGGGATCTGGGATATAGTTGAGATTGAAACTATCAAAACAACATTGAAAGGAATCATTCTTCCTAGAAATGAATATGCAAATCCTGATTTCATTGAAATTAAGCTTAAGAACAATTATAATCTGGGTATAAATCTCAATGAGGTGAAAAAGATCACTAAAACCGGAAAAAGAGAAGCTACCTACAAGATCCCTGAAAAAAAGTTCCCAATTAATGACAATCTCTTAAACATACGACTATTAGGAACAGGCGGGACGGTTGCGTCTAGGTTAGATTACATCACGGGAGCAGTAATCCCCTCGTTCACACCCGAAGAATTATTTAGTTCTGTTCCAGAACTCGCCGAAATATGTAATCTTGATTGTGAAATCGTGTTCGAAATATTATCCGAAAACATGAAACCCGAATATTGGCAACAATTAGCAACTAAAATTAAAAAAGCCGCTGATGGAGGTATAAATGGGATCATCATTGGACACGGAACAGATACAATGAGCTTTACAAGTGCGGCATTATCATTCATGCTAAAAGATTTATCAATTCCAGTTGTACTGACCGGTAGTCAAAGAAGTTCAGATAGACCCTCGTCTGATGCTGCCTTGAATCTTATCAATTCAGCAACAGTTGCAACTTCAGATATAGCAGAAGTTGTAGTTGTTATGCTTGGATCTACATCTCATGATTACGGATTAATTCATAGGGGAACACTCGTTAGAAAAATGCATTCTTCTGTAAGAAACACATTTCGAACTATCGATGATATTCCAATTGGAATGGTTAGAAAGGATAGAAAAATAAAACTGTTCAAAGATGATGTCCAAAAGCGAAACAATCGAGAAATTGTACTCAAAACGGGCTTCGAAAACAAAATAGCTCTTATTTACTCATATCCCGGGATGCAAAATGAATTAATTGAATTTTACATTGATAGTGGGTATAAAGGAATTGTTTTTGCTGGCACGGGATTAGGGCACGTTAGTACCGATGTCTACAAGGCAATCAAAAGAGCGATAGAAGAAAACATCACCATTTTAATGACCACTCAAACTTTACACGGTTTCGTGGGCATGAACGTCTATTCGACTGGAAGAGAGCTCCAAAATCTTGGGGTAATACCCGGAAGAAACATGTTACCAGAAGTTGCTTATGTTAAACTTGGATGGGTTCTTGGTCAAACCAAAGATAAAAAGGAAATTAAGGACTTATTGTTAACAAACATTGCAGGGGAATTTATTGAGCGAGAATTACCCATAGCATTTAATTACAATATCGATGAATTGCTAAAAAATAATAAGCTTTAACCATTTCTTGACTCAATTCTCTAGAATTTCATGAGAAGACATCAAAATAATAAAAAATTTATACTTTAGTTAATTTGTTAATGTAATTCTACTCTATTTAGTGGTATGCATGGGAAAACGAATACTTGTTCGAAGAAAAGGATATGGAAACTTATGGGCACGATCTCCAAGCCATCGACACGCGGGAGAAGTTAAATACCGATCGTTTGATAAAGGGGTCAAAAAAATTTCATTTAGGGTATCGGAATTAATTCATTCCCCGGGAAGAGGCGCACCATTAGCACGTATTAAATACGAAGATGGCGAGAAAGGATTATGGTTACCTCCTGAAGGAATTTATGAAGGTCAAGAGTTTATTCAATCACAAACGGGTTATGGTGTTCCTGTCGAAGTAGGAAATATCTTGCCTCTCAAAAAAATCCCTCTTGGATCATTAGTATTCAACGTCGAAAGCACGCCCCAAGATGGCGGAAAAATCGCTAGAGCCTCTGGAGTATCGGCTATTGTAAGGGATAAATTAGATGACAAGGTTCAACTGTTATTTCGATCAAAAAAAATGCGTTGGTTCCATGACAGTTGCCTCTGTACAATTGGAGTAGTAGCAGGAGGCGGGAGAACTGATAAACCCTTTTTAAAAGCGGGAAATAAATTCTTCGCTTACCAATCTAAGGCTAAAAAATGGCCCGTGGTACGTGGTGTAACGATGAATGCATGCTCTCATCCATATGGGGGGGGTGCAAAGCAATCTCCTCATAAGCCGACAACAACTTCTCGCAATGCTCCTCCCGGTAGGAAAATTGGGCAGATAGCAGCACGCAGAACGGGTCATCAGAACTAAATTATTTACAATATTCATTATTCAAAAATACGGAAGATTCGTTCTGTATATCTTATATATTTATCAACATCATAAACATTAACGGTTCACTTAACCAATTTTAATTGAATATTTCAATCAGATCAAAATTAGATAAATATCGAGATTTTGAAAATCTGTTTTTTTTTGTCGCGAAATTTTCTTCGATAATGAACGTAAGTTCACATCCATATGATGGCGGGATAAAAAATTATTTGACTAGTCTCTTAAAATTGCAGTTTTAAGCGAATTAAAAATAAAATAAGAAAAATTAAAATGGAGAGTTTAAAAAGAGAATTGGACTGAGCTCAAAAGCTCTTTATAGCGTGATCGTAAAGTAACTTCGGTAACCCCAATAATTCTGGAAATGTCCTTTTGACTTACTTTCACATTTCTTAGCTTGGAAATTAAATAAATCGAACCAGCACATAGACCTTTTGGATCCTTGCCAGAAATTGAAGTTTTATCAATAAAATTCTGAAGTACTCGCATGGCTTCTTTTTCAACCTCAATCCCAAGAGCTAAATCCGCACAATAACGAGGAATTAATGAAACAGGGTTTATATGCGAAATTTTCAGATTGAGTTCTCTAACTAAGATTTTATAGCACTTTTTTACAATATTATCATTAATTGATGCTTCCTCTAAAATTTCTTGAAGAGTAATAGGAACTTTTTCATCTTTACAAGCATAATATGCACAAGCAGCAATCATCCCATTAATTGAACGACCACGGAGTAATTGGCGTTTAAATACTTCCTTGTAGAGCCGCACTGCAGATTTTTTGACTCGGTCAGGAAAATTAAGATTTCCTCCAATTCTTTTTAATTCCGTTATCGCCATTAACATGTTTCGCTTTTCCCATGATAAATGAGTATTCCATTTTGCAGCTCGCCGAAGATCAGGATTTTTAATCTTAGAACGATCAATTACGGTACTCAATCCAATATCAGGCATTAATATAGACATTGGAGAACCTGTACGTTCTTTTTTGTCTTTTTCTGATTTAGAATAAGCTCGAATCCCGCTATGGTTAATATCAAGACCCTTTTCAAAAACGACAAGCCCACACTGCATGCATACTGTCTCTCCTCGCTCTTCGCTGGCAGTTGTGCTCCCCCCACATTCTGGGCACAAGTTTGTTACGAGATCAATCTCAACGACCATTTTTTTTACCCTTTTACAATTCTTTTACAATGATATATTTAAATTTCTTGTTTGTCCCGTGGAAAAATGGGATAACAAAAAAATAAAAATTTACACACAACTTTTTTGTTATGATCCAAATATCACACATTGATATTTAAATCTTTCGATAACGATTTGAAAATTGTGGCGATGTATATCTTAATAATTGATAAAAAACCCTTTTTTTTATTTTTTTATTTTTTTATAACAAAAAACATGTGATTACATGTGTTTTATAAAAACAAATTATTATTTAATAACTAAAAAAAGGATATATGATGTTAGTGATAACAAAATAAGATCAACCCTTCCCCTCATTTAATGAGGAAAAAATATTTAGAGATCTCTATATAGTTACTTTTTCCATAATTAAATTTGTTAAAAATTGGATTTTTAATAGATTCTTCCTTGTATTGATTAGAGTCCAAAGCAATAAATCCATCATTCAGATGATAATCATGGTGAGATACTCCTGTAAATTCACTTCTGAAATGGAGGTCCTCTAATATCTTCCTAATCTCGAGGTCATTTTCTACCATTCCTTCCTTATTTCTTGACGTTTTTCTTGAAATCTAAAAAAAAGTCTGATGTATTTTTCACTAAATCTTGATTTTTAATACGGAAAAAATGGTATGTGAATATTATTGAAATAATAGGTATGACGTGAAAAAGAAAGCAATGAATTATAAGTGGTGACCAAATCACCAAAAAGTTAACTTTTCCTCAAGTAGTATCAATGGATTACTCTACGGGGATAGAAAAAGAGAAATCAAATATTTTTTCATTCCAAAACCATCAGAGACTTGGAATGGAAATTTTAGTATCACTAACCCTAACGCTATGAAGATAGAAGACTTAAATTTAAATAATTTATCTCTTATGATTTTTTTGAACAACAAAATCATCTTTTTGAACAAAAAAACGCGACGATCCCATTAGGTGAAACATAAATTATTAAAAAAGCTCCAAATTCTAATGAAGAAGTAAAAGATCCCGAAGAAGGGGATGGCAAAGAGCAATTCATTTCAGAAAAAAATTCAAAATCAAAAGAGAAAGAATCCAATCATAACGATCGACCTCATTTCACGGATAAACAAATTGAAAATCTTGATTTAGAAAGCCAAATGGCAAAATTCTACATGGAAATGTATGAAAATGAGACAGATAGATATGCAATTTGGAGAAACACGATTACTGAGGGTTTTAAAAGATGGCTAAAAGGCGAAAAGATTTACATGCGCGATAAGGAAAGAATCTCGCTATATGTATCTGAAGAAACAAAATCAGAATGGCAAGATTTTCTCGATAAAAATAAGGATGATTATCGCTCATTTTCAAAACTTATTCGAGAAAGTGTGAAAACATTCATAGAAGACTCAGTTAGAAATACCAATGATCTTTCACAAATTGACTCCAATACAGTTGCAAACATTTCTCATGCCTTGAAAGAGCCTTTAACATCGATAAAGGGATATTCACAACTCCTTCTTGAAAGCAAGGAATATGAAAATAAACTTACCGATATTGTGAAAGATACTATTAAAAATATTTTTGATCAAAGCAATATCTTGGAAGATATAATTAAAGATTTTTTAGATGACATAAAAGTTCAGAATAATCACGTTGATGTTCTTTTAATTGAGGATGATCTCCCAACAATTCGATTAATAACTAAAATTATAGAAAGTAGGGGTTATATCTGCAAAGGAGTAGTTAGTGGTTCTAAAGGATTAGAGGAATTAGGAAGAACAATTCCAAAGGTGATTTTATTAGACATTATTTTGCCTGACCTTAGTGGATATGATATATGTAAAACAATCAAGTCTGATAAAGAATGGAACCAAATTCCCGTTTATTTTTTAACTGCTATATCGGGATCTGAAGTGAAAAAACACCTAAATGAAACAAGGGCAGATGGTTTCGTTCTAAAACCGTTTAATTTTTCTGATTTTGAAATAGTCTTCGATATTTTAAATGGTAAAGCGTAATTTATATTATCATGCAAAATTTTTTTAATTTTCATAAGAAAAATAATAAAAAGGAATAAAAAATAAAAAGCAAGAATTGTTATAACAAAAAGGATCTAATTTTTTGCACGATAATACAATGATGTTTAAAATATCCTAAGGGTGTTAATTATTAAAAAAGGAGAGAAAGATAGTACCGATGAATTTTATGATTCTCCTCACATGACTGATGACGAGATCGAAAAATTAGATTTAAATAGTGAAAAAGCGCAAGATTTGATGCGAAAATATCAAAAATCTTTTGATAAATATGCAATTTGGAGAGATTCAATCACTGAGGGCTTTAAAAAATGGCTTAAAGGTGAAAAAATATACGATCGAGATAAAGAACGAATATCCCTTTATGTCTCAGAAGATACAAAAAATAGTTGGCAAGATTTTATCAAAGAAAATAATTATACTATCTCAAGATTAATAAGAGAGAGTGTGAATTTCTTTATTAATAAAAAAGGAAGAAATTTCAATGGGACCCTACTTAAAACCGAGGATCAAGCGATTTCCAACATATCACACGCACTTAAAGAACCTCTTACTTCTATTAAAGGATTTTCACAATTATTAATTGAAAATTATAAGGAGGAACTGGAAGATGACGTTTTTAACACCATCCAAAACATCTTTGAACAATCGCAACTCTTAGAAAATAAAATTGTAAACATTCTCGATAACATCAAAACCGAAAAAACACATTATGATATTTTATTAATTGAAGATGATCAGGCAACTATCCGACTATTGACGAGTTATTTTGAGAGCAAGGGATATGTTTGTCAAGGTGTTGTTAGCGGTACTAAAGGATTGGATGAATTAAACAATAACATTCCCAAAATTATATTATTGGATATAATTCTTCCAGATTACAGTGGTTATGAAATTTGCAAAATAATAAAATCCAATAACAAGCTTAAAGATATTAAAATATTTCTATTAACAGCCATCCCAGGTTATGAAGTAAAAAAACACATCGAAGAAACTAATGCCGATGGATACATCCTGAAACCTTTTGATTTCTCTGATTTTGAAATTCTATTTGATTATCTAAAAAAGGAAGAGTAAGTGAAAAAAATAGAGGGTCGTTAGGGACTTACGCTTCTATCTTTAACTAATTCATTTAAATTTACCATTACCGAAATAGAAGATTTCTTAAATAATCCCCGATTTGATTTAATTGTATACTAAATATGGGCTATTAGCGCAGATTTAAGCGTACCCCACGCTTTTAGTGCAATCAGGTAGCGCGTCCGGCTCTTATCTAGCGCTTAATTACTTGCGTTTTGAGACACCGGCAAGTCGGGGGTTCAATATGACGTTTGAAACTCTCAAACCGTTGGAAATCCCTCATAGCCCGTATTTATCCTATTAATTTTCTTATTTTTTGATATATTAAGTTTCTCATCATCAAACTGGAATAGCTTTGAGATGATAGAATAAAAATTTTTCTTATATCATCTTTTCTAATCCTACACTTAAAACGCAGACGGAGGGATTCGAACCCCCGAGCGTTTTCACGCACCAGCTTACTCGAATATGAGATCACTCAAGGCTGGCGTCTTACCAACTAGGCTACGTCTGCGTGTTTAATATGATAAATGCAATTAATATTTTTTTATAATTAATACTTAATTATGAATTTTTTTATTTTATCTTTAGTTTGTCCTCATTTTTTCTCGATGGAATGTCAAAATGTAATTACATTGACCTCACGTGCATTACTTGCACAATTTATATCAATAAGGCATGAAATTGAGAGAGATTTACGAATTTTATGAGCAGACCTAAATTTTTCGTAAAATATAAATTTTGTAGTACATAAAAATACTACATGAGTACTGCTAAAGATTTTCGTTATTTAATTCCTCAAAAAATATTTGATGAAATCACGCAAAAGCATGGCCTAATGTGGAACATTATTGGATATTTGCAGATCGCAAGGAGAATTTTGGTATTGTAACAAAATTCATTCCAAACCCTGATTTGAATCAGGGAAAATCTAGAACTCACATGAAGCCTAGAAGTTGGATGCGATATAAAAAATCTAAAATTTATAACATGCGTAAATTTAAGCAAGAATTGGGGGTTGATATCGTGTGGCAAGCTCATACACATCCCTCTGGTAACGAAAAACTCCACACGATCGATAGAAAAATACTGAAATACCTTTCGAATGGAGTGATGATCATTATCATACCCGAAAAACCTGAAGAGAATCTAAAAGGGAATCTAATTGGCTGGTATTATGATAAACGATACACAAAAAAACCAATAATTGAAAGAATGGTTTTTGAAGTTATCTCCGAATAACTTGGATCGGTTTTCACTTCTTCTTATTTTCCCCTAGCAATTAGGAAAAGTTGTAGTATTTGTTTAAAAGTTTACGTGAATTATAGTAAAGTTAATTATTTCAACTGTGAAAATTGAAAACAATGGAACAATCTAAAGTAGGTTTGAATGCCAACTCAAAAGAAGTTCATAAACCTTCGAATTTCTTCCAAGTTGATGTTTTGAAGGCTATAATGATATTTCTCGTGATTTTTGACCATACCATTCCGTGGGATATAAAAAATAACATGGGTGTCGCTCTATGGGAACGGATCTCCATTCCAGTGTTCTTGGTCATCATGGGATTTAACAATGGCATGTCATTTCAAAAATATAAAGGTAAAACTTTAGAAGAACTATACTCATGGAAGTATTTCCGACATAAATTCATTCGCTACCTTTTTCCTTTCATCATTCTTTATATTATTTCTACCATAATTGGAGGAATATTTTACGGGACTAGTTCCCACGATATAATGTTGGGACAGTGGGGTACACATTGGGATGTTCGTCATTTATTCATTGGGATATTACCCTTTTGGGGACCAGGAAATTGGTTCATTCCCGTGATTTTTGGGAGTATTTTCATCATGCCACTGTTATATAAAGGATTCTCAGGATCAACTCTCAAAGCAATAGCATCGTTATTTATATGCTTTTTAATTGAAATAAGCCTGCAAATATTTATTTATGAAGCTTTGAAAATTCACGATCCCCCTCCACCATTATATCCAATTTATCTTACGTGGGATGATTATTATAATACTCTGTTAATTCAATGTAGCGTATTTTTTTACCTTTCGGCACTGGGATTAGGGATGTGGTTTTCCCGTAACCATGATATTTTTAATGTTCATAACTGGTTCATGTGGATACTATTTCCCCTCAGCCTAACCTACCTCATAGCATACCAATTTTTTGGCTTTAAGTTTACAAATGAAAATGGAGTATCTTATATAACCGGTGATTACAATTTCTTAGTCTTCCCCTATTCAGCGTTTCTGGTTTTAATTGCGTTGAAACTATTACCCCGTGAATCCAAGAATTGGCTCGCCAAGGGAATAAAAATGATAAGTCGATCAACATACCACATCTTATTAACCCAAATTTTGTATTTTGCGATTGTAGTAGCATTATATGGAGATCACTATAGAGCAAGCATTTTTGGTATTAACCCCTCTCAAGATATAGTCGCATTTTTATATCTCATAATTAACTGGATCATTTGCATTCCAATTGGCGTGTTTTGGTGGCATGCCGAGACTAAATTAAAGAAAATTATTAGAAAAAACATCGTGTTCGAATAATAGCACGAATAAACCCTTTTCTTATTTTTATTCTTTTTTTTCATTTTGTTGGATTCAACCTTTACAATAAAAAAGTATTAAAAATTTACCATGTTATATAATTATATAAAAAGCAATCGTCGCCTAGTGGTATGGCGCTGGTCTGCTAAACCGGTGTCCGACGGACTCGTGGGTTCGATCCCCACCGATTGCGCTTTTATGTTAAATAAAAGGGGCCAGTGGTCTAGTGGCTATAAATCTGAAGATTATCTCTTGATTGATTAGGACGCCACGCTTACACCGTGGATATCGGGAGTTCGAACCTCTCCTGGCCCATTCTCTTTATCCCTAGTAGCATTATTTTCCTTAATAGCATAATTTCCTAATTCTAGAGGGTCTAATTGCATTTAATTTGCAATTTCGCAGATATTTCCCGATATCAGCGATAATCCCAGGAGCTTCAGTATTTTCAGAGAGAAGAACGATGTTATCTATGAAGTTGTATCGATAAATGGACACGATATCTCTAAGATGTCCCGTTCTAATCAGGGCTTTTTTTAATTGCCCTTTTGTTTCTCCGCTCACATGTACAGCTTCAAGATCTTCATCAAGAACTTTTTTAAAGAAATTTAATGTGGGAATAGCTAGTTCACCTTGAACATTTTGCTTTTCATTATTGATTTTTGTGATTTTTACGTAAACAGGAAATTCATTTATGAAATCATATGCTTTAATAATTTCGGGTAATGACTTTTCCTTACCATTACATAATTGATCTCTAAGCGTGTGTAAAGAAATCAACAGATCTGTTTTAGGATTTAAAATTCCACAATCTACAAATAAACCAAAACCTACTTTTCCTACATCTACTAAATTACCTTTCAAGCTCATGCCAATACTTAAATTCTTGAATTCTTGGATCGTTCCAATTTCTTTTTTTAACATGTTAATGATAAACACGTCCTCCGGACCTGTAACCGTGATTTCCACTCGTTGGTCAAACTTTCTTACCTTGTTAAAAATTATTTTTGTGTTAGGAAAATCTTGGGCCAATTCAAGGACATATTTTTGATATCTTGAAATTAAGTCTTTTGTTTCTTGATTACTTTTAGTGTTATAAAGTCTATCAAATAAAACAATCTGCTTTACTATTAGAATCACCGGAGGAAATATTTAATATATTATATTAAATAATCTAAACGAAATAAAATACTTTCTCCTAATGCGGTAAATAGTTATTTTTCTCTTGAACTATCTATTTCACTAAATTTATATTACTTTTCTTTTATTGTAAATGGTAGAAAAATACTAAAAATGAGAAAGATAACTCATGGAAGAACAGAGGTTTTTTAATTTAGTAGAAAAACTAAAGGAACATGAAGGAATGGAGGAGATATTTCTTTTAAATTCTGAAGGAGACATAATCTATAAATCAGGAGATTTTGTTTTATCACCCGATGAGGCAAAGGCAATATTAAGAGCATGGAAAGAAAAAGAACCTGCCATCATTTTTCAAGGTCTGCGCTTTGCAATTCTTAAGAATGATGAAATTCAATTGGCTGCGAAAAACATAACGGGTGGGAAAGGAAACATCGTGGGATCAATCACTAAAGAAGGAGATTATCTTGTAGCACATACGAGAGATGAAGGATTGATCCTGTTGGAATGGTCAATTTTTATAAATAAGGTTGCTTGGAGTTAAAAAATTACAGGAGTGCTTATTATATTCGAAATAAACCTCAACCTTTTTAATTCTGAGAGAAATTACCTGAATAATCCTTAAGCTTTTTTTCACATCCAAATGTAAAAGTAGAGCATAACATATGAAAGTTGAAATCCGAGAAGCTAAAAGCATTATAACCAAAAGTAATATCCCTTCAATAGATTATGTGATTAATCCTTATATAGGATGCCAACATGGTTGTATTTATTGCTATGCGGAATTTATGATTAGATTTACGGGTCATAAAGGAGAAAGATGGGGGCAATTCTTGGATGTCAAAAAATATGACTTTAGTAAGATTAAACCTTCAAGATATGATGATAAATCAATTTTATTAAGTTCTGTGACGGATCCATATTTGCCTTTAGAAAAGAAATATCAAAATACCAAGAAAGTTTTGGAGAGCCTTATTGGAACCAGTGCTGAAATACAAATTCTTACGAAATCAAAATTAGTAACCAGAGATATAGAATTATTCAAGAAATTTGAAAACATAAAAATTGGAATCTCGATTAACACGTTAAATGATGATTTTGCCAGGATAATTGAACCCATGGCATCTAAGCCTTCAGAAAGGTTAAACGCAATAGAACAAATTTCTAAGGAAAATATCGATACTTATGTATTTATTTCGCCATTCTTTCCAGAAATAACTGATTTTAAAGTGATCATTGAACAAGCAGAGAATTTTACTCAGAATTTTCTTTTTGAAAACCTAAATTTTAGACCTCATAATATTCCAAGGATATATCAGATAATTGAGAAGCATTATCCAAAACTACTCTCTAAATATAAAGAAATTCGACATGATCAGAGCTATTGGGATTTTATAGAGTTAGAAATTAAAGAATTTTGTGAAAGGAAATCTCTCAGTTATTATATCGAATTTCACCATGGTGGATTTTCAAAAAGTTAAATTAATTTTAAAATCCTTATTGGTTTCCTTATTTGATGAAAGAATGATATTTTGCTTTTTTTGTTCCTCTAATTGTTATTCTGGAGTAATGATATCCTTCCCTAATCTCAAATTCAAAATTCAACAAAAAACACGACCAATACAATCACAAACGCAAAAATAAAAATCATCTTCCCACCTTAAATTTTTCCCTACTCTACCCCAAACCTCCACGACTTTCAAACCATAAAAACAAAATATAAATTATTTGATTTATTACTTCTTTATTAACAGAATTAGAACTAAAAAAATAACGCAAATAAAAATCTGTATTCAGAAGACTTAAGATTTTGATTAGAGTTTTGCGGTTTGTAAAATTCCATAATATTTGAGCTAACATCTGTTATAATATAAAGAAGGTGCATGATAAATGTTCAGTCAGCAAGGTCGTGGATATGATATGGCTATAACGCAATTTTCACCTGAAGGAAGATTATTTCAGGTAGAATATGCTATTGAAGCCGTAAGACGAGGTACTACTGCTATTGTTTGTACCAACAAGCATTCTGTTGTGTTTGCAGTAGAAAAGAAAAGTTTAGAACTTCAAGAGGTTCTCGGTTCAGAGAAAATTTTTAAGATTGATGATCATATTGGTGTGGCTATTGCTGGACTCACTGCAGATGCCCGTGTGCTAGTCGATCGTGCACGAGTTCAAGCACAAGTAAATTTATTGAATTATGATGAGAAAATTTCAGTAAAAGACTCAACTTTGAATATATGTGAATATCTTCAAATGTTCACCCAAAACGCTGGTGTTCGACCTTTTGGAGTGAGTCTCTTGATTGCTGGAATTGATTCAGATGGGAGCACTTCCTTATACTTAACGGATCCTAGTGGAGCTATGTGGGGCTATAAAGCTTTTGCGATAGGTTCAGGAGCAACTGAAGCAAGAGCGTACCTTGAAGAGAATTATAAAGAAGATATGAGTGATGAAGAGTTAAAATTATTGCCGTTAAAAACTTTAAAAGAATTGATGGGTGAAAATTTAACATCTCATACTTGTGATGTAACTTATATTTTAAAGGATGAAAAGAAATTTAAACTGCTGAATGTTGAAGAAAAAGAAGAATTATTAGGCATGCTATAATATAGAACCATTTTCAAGGCACACCCTTATAATAATAATCATTAATGTAGACAAATAATAGACGAGATATATAATTTATAATTAAAGAGCAATATTTGATAAAACGTATGATTGATCGAGCAAGGATTGATTTAGGAGAATATATCATTGGACGCATTGAAAAAGAAGGAAGAACTTTTGAAATGCTCTTAGATCAAGAAAAAGCATGGGAGGCAAAAAAAATCATACGGGATGAAATTAGCAATAACCTAAAAAGCGGAAGCGATAAATCTCGTCTTTCCGTTCAGGATATTTTAAATGACCCCAGAATTTCGATAGATCTCATTTTTGAAAGTTTTTCTGTTTTTGAAGATCTTAAAAGAGGAAAAAAAGCCACTGATGGTGATATGGAGTCTATTTTTAACTCTACTGATGGCAGAACGATAGCTGCACACATTTTATTAGATGGAGAGATTCACTGGACTAGGACACAGAGAGAAGAAGAACGAGAGAAAAAATTAAAGCAAATAATTACTATTATTAGCAAAAACGCGATAAATCCACAGAATAATAAACCACATCCATATCAGAGAATTGAAAAAGCTATAGAAGAAGCGAAAGTTAAGATATCTTTGATGAAAAATGCAGAGGAACAAGTAGATGATGTTGTAAAAAGTCTACGAGCTATTATTCCAATTCGAATGGAACAAGTGGAGATGGCAATTAAGATCCCATCAGCATTTACAGCGAAAGGATATAATGTTGTTGCTCAAATGGCTCAAATTAAAAAAGAAGAATGGCAAGCTGATGGATCATGGGTTTCTGTAATCAATCTTCCTGCAGGTCTTCAAATGGAATTAATTGATAAACTGAACAAGCTCACACATGGAAGAGTTCAAACAAAACTCTTAAAATCTTAAGCTCTTATAATGTGACTGATTTTTGTTTGCTTCATATTTTTTTCGTTTAGACAAAAGAAAATACGTAAAGAGCGTGAAATTATACAAATGAGTTTTAAAGATGAAGAACAAGTAAGTAAAGATGATAATCACGAAGATGAGGAAGAAGAAGCGGTAATTTCTGAA
>Ga0315536_1000579_pt1 | contig 18321 bp, 14 predicted proteins | sample SalMarSW160230MG_FD_203093 | JGI IMG/M metagenome (GOLD analysis project Ga0315536, IMG submission 203093) | Salt marsh sediment microbial communities from the Plum Island Ecosystem LTER, Massachusetts, United States - Salt Marsh Sediment SW1602-30 ... | reverse complement strand
TGACAGGAGAAGTAATTTTAAATATAAAAATGCCAGAGTTGAAAATTATTAACCTTTCAAATTCTGCCGGCGAGGATTTATCAGGTGCTGAAAGCAATATACGGATAGGCGAAGACAGCAAAAGAAATATCTGGCTGTTAAATAACATAAATGGTCTTTATGTTTTTGAACGCAGCGACAACTCCTTCAAAAAGGTCAATATTATTAATGATGAAAATGATGAAACTGAACCAGAATTTTATGATATGCTGATAGACAGGATGGACAGAATCTGGGTGGCACATAACAAGGGAATAACAATATACGATCCTGTTTCCGGGAGTAAACGTTTGATAATAACACCCCGTTTGGTATACGACGTTCAATCATATCAGCTAAAATCAGGACAAATTTTCTATATAAATAATAACCAGCTGTATATTTTTCAGGAGAATGTACCTGTGAACCAATATATTCCATCGGTTTACATAACCAGACTTCTTGTTAATGGAATTGATTATAACAGAATTTCTAACAATAATGTGGATATCAGATCTCTCAACGAATTAGATCTCCCTTTCAACAGGAATACCCTTATTTTTGAATTTGCAGCACTTAATTACCTGAACCCGGAACAAAATATGTACCGATACATTATGAGTGGGGTTGACAGGGACACTGTAATGTCCTCCCAGGACAAGCCTGCCGAATACAAAAATCTGGCACCGGGAAAATACAAATTCTGGGTCACCGGATCAAACAATGATGGATTATGGAATCCTTCAGGTGTGTCGTTGGATATTATAATTCACCCTCCTTGGTTCAGATCCATACTCGCATATATCTTCTATTCCGTAATTATAATAATCTTAGTTTTGAGTTATATAAGAATACGAATATCTCATCTTAGAAGAGATAAAATCTTACTTGAAGCTGAGATAAAGGCTCGTACAAAAGAACTTGAGCAAAAAAATCGCCAGCTGGCAGAAACAGACAGGATAAAAACACATTTCTTTACTGATATTTCGCATGAGATAAGAACTCCTTTGTCTCTTATCATAGGCCCTCTTGAGAATATTTCAAATGAAGAATTGCTAAGTACCAGACTCAGGGTAATGATAGATATAATGAGAAGGAATGCACAACGCCTGATGAATCTTGTGAATCAGCTTCTTGACATATCACGTCTCGATGCAGGTAAAATGATGATCAATCTAACCGAGGATAATATTGTCAAATATCTCAGGATCCTTGTTTATGATTATTTAACCCTCGCTGAAAGCAAGCATATCAATTACATTGCTGAAATGCCCGAAATGGAATTTATTACCTGGTTCGACAGGGATAAAACAGAAAAAATTATATCCAACCTTCTTCTAAATGCGTTTAAGTACACTCCTCAAAATGGGACAGTTCAGTGTATTGTGAAAATTGAATCTGACAGTAATAAGGATGAGAAGCATTGTTTGGAAATAAGGGTATTGGATTCAGGAAAAGGTATCAGTAAAGAGCATTTAAGCAGGATCTTCGACAGGTTTTACAGGGTAGAAGGACATGATGAGACAGATGGTCATGGTACTGGTATAGGTTTATCACTCGTACATGAGTTTGTTACTTTATTGCATGGCAAAATAGATGTGAACAGCATTCAGGGTAAAGGCTCGGATTTTTTTGTAACCATCCCTCTTGGCAAAGAGCATCTGTCTTCAGATGAATATATCATCATAAAGCCTGCAGATAAAGTTACTGACAAACCTGATAAATTAATATTGGAAGAAAAGTATGGGTACAGCTCAGGGAAAAAGACAGATAAAGGAAGAATGGTTATACTGGTCATAGAAGATAATGAGGACCTCAGGAACTACATTAAAGAAATACTTGAGGGGGAATACCGGATTCTGGAGGCTTCCGAAGGCAGAACAGGGATAAATATTGCCTTTACAATGATGCCCGATCTGATTTTGACTGACATAATGATGCCTGATCTCGATGGTATTAAACTGTGTTCACAACTTAAAAATGATGAACGTACAAGTCATATTCCTGTTATTATGCTGACAGCCAAAACCTCTATTGATGATAAAATAGAAGGATTAAAATCAGGTGCTGACGACTATATCACAAAACCTTTTTATACGGGAGAATTGAAGACCCGGATATACAATATGCTATCACAGCGTGAAAAACTAAAGTTGAAATATAGCAAATTGAACCTTTTGGGTTTAAGCCTTGAACAGAATGAATCAGTTGATGACCGGTTTATAATCAGAATAATAAAAATAATCAGCGAAAACCTGAAAGATTATGAATTTGACGTTAGTGTCCTCGAGAGTCAGCTTGGAATGAGCAGGATGCATCTTTCCCGCAAATTAAAAATCATTACAGGACTTACTCCGGGAACACTTATACGGAATATCCGGCTTGAAAAAGCTGCAGAGCTCCTGTTAAAAAAATCAGGTAATATCACAGAAATAGCTAACAGTGTAGGTATATCCAATCCCTCAAATTTTACCAAGTCGTTCAGAAACTATTTCGGCGTTTCTCCAAAAGGCTATACTAAAAGCTAATGGCCCTTTCTGAAATCTTTTAGCCAAGATTTCCAACCTCGTTCTCAACTTCAACAAGTAATTCATCCGATTTAACAAGCTCCTACATTGTTGTATGGTCGTGATAAAGAGGCCGATCTATATCAAGGGAGTCGACATGCTCACTATTCAACACCGCCCAGAAAGACTTCCCATATCCTTAGCTGTTGATTATTAAAAGATTTTGGCTTCTTCAGAAGATAAATGTTTATCATAGACATTTTGTCAACAGTATCTGAAGTGAAATGGTCATAAAAAGGTATTCTTCTTTGATAAAATGAAAGAGAACCTTCAAATGTAGAATCATTGCGCATTGTTAATGGCTTCCTGACATTAATCTGAAAAGGCTCAACATAGAAGAGCATTCCATCTGAAAGACTTATATCAAGCAATTGATCAAGTGTATGAATGCCAGATTTGGATTTGATATTACCCCAGCTTCCTGTGTCAACCTTTTTGGAAATAAATATTTTCGAAATCATTTCAGCAGCTTTCTGTCTGAATTCTATATCGAGGGAGGTATCAGAAGCTATTTTCATATAATCAGAAAAATCAATTAGCTTTTGTCGTGCGGTTTCCTCATAAGCGCTTATAAACGTATCACTTAATGAATCAGTTTGAAATGCACTTCTGACACTATCTTTTAAAGTTGCAATCTGCTTTTCTTCATTATACTCCCTCATATTTACATCGTCTGTGCAACCTCTTGCAGCAGAGATGAGGTAAATCAGCACCAGGATAAATATGTAGGATAAGCTCTTCATTTATTACTGGCTTTGTCTGTTTTAATTCTAAACCTGAGGATAGCTATCTGTCCTTTTGAGTAACGGCAGTCAAGCACATCAATCTGCTTAAGGCTCGAAGAAGGCATTGTAAGCTTATCGATAAACTCCTGCTTATTATAAAGTTCCATTCCGGGTGCTCCCTTTGTATCGGGTATCTGATAAATCATTGCATCCTCGCTTATCATTTTGTTAAGCTGATCTCTCCGCCTCTGCCATGCCTTAACATCTGTTTGTGAAAAATAATTAATCATGAGAGCATATGAATCAGCGTTTAAGCGGATCTGTTCCGAATTGTTGAATTTTTTAAGTATTCGTGTAACCGTATCGGCTAGATAATAAGGTGCCCTGACAACCATCCGTATTCTGCCCTGATTAGTTCTAACTACAATACTGCCATCATTGTCAGATTGATAACTAACAGGTGATTCATTATCAAGAAAAAGGTCCGCCTTAATATTACTGCTCAAAATAGGGTCTCCTGTATCGGCATCAATAAAAGTAAACCGGTAGTTCTGAGTATTAATTATTTTAATTAGAATGAATATCAGGATCATAACTGTTATAAACATCAGAGGAATACGGATAAGCATATTATTTGTTTTTTCCATGCCCCTGCCAGAGGCTATTTGTTCCTGATTTTTATATCTGAAATCATTCCAATTTTTATAGCCGGCATACTGACTTAACATATTCAGTACATCAATGCGAGGCAAGGCTAAATCTGGCGTTTTCATATGAGTATAAAACCATTTTTCGCTAAGTTGACCGTTTACTTTGATCAATAAATCTTCCTGAAAATCAGTAATATCCTGCCCTTTCCATTCTGAAATTTCAGGATTCATTCCCGGGAAAGATTTAAGCAGAGTTTCTGCCACTTCCTTCTTGAGAAGACTAAAGAGTATATTATCCTCTGGCTGCAAAATTAGAATTGAATAAACCCGGTCGTTTGTTAAATGGTTGTAAAATACTTTACAGCTAATTTACAAAAGAATTACAATCTAAATCAGTTGAAGCTGAGGTAATTTTAGATTAATTAGTATTGGTGGAAATCTGATCAAAATGCCTCAATAATAATAAATGAGAATTTTACGTACACCGGAAGATCGCTTTAAAGATTTGAAAGATTACCCGTTTCAATCTCATTATATTTCCATAAATAATGTACGGTTACACTATCTCGATGAGGGTCCTTCTAATGCAACACCCGTTTTGCTTCTCCATGGTGTGCCTGCGTGGTCATATTTATACCGGAACATGATAAAAGAAATAGCAGATAATGGGAACCGCGTCATAGTTCCCGACCTTATTGGTTTTGGGAAATCAGATAAACCCGTGGATATTGAATCACATACTTATAAATCGCATATCGATTGGATAACAGGTTTTTTAGATAGCCTTAATCTTAAGGATATTATAATGTTCGGTCATGACTGGGGTTCACTTATCGGGTTGCGAATTGCTGCCGGGAAACCTGGACTATTTTCCGCAATTATTATCAGCAATGGAATGCTGCCAACAGGATACCATAAGATACCTGTAATTTTTAGATTTTGGAAAGCATTCGCACGGTATAGTCCTTTTCTTCCTGAAGATATCATTATAGGTTCAGGGATATTAAGAAAACTGGATATGGAAGAGAAAAAAGCATACAGAGCCCCATTCCCATCATCGAAATACAAAGCAGGAATTCGCGCTCTGCCCGGCCTTGTACCGGCTTCAAAAAATGATCCGGAAGCCGAGGCAAACAGGAACGCCTGGCAATCATTGAACAGATGGGAAAAACCCTTTTTGACAATATTTAGTGATGCTGATCCGATTACACGAGGAGGTGATGAATATCTGCAAAAGATGATACCTGGTACAACTGGTCAAAATAATATAAGGTTACATGCCCGACATTTTATTCAGGAAGACAGAAGTGCTGAACTGTCTGATTTCATTATCAGATTAATAGAAAAGAACAGGAATTGATATTAATTCAATTAACTTATCATCAATGGATTGGAAATGTCAGATCGAAAGTATTGGAGCAAAGTTGCCGGAGAAGAAAATAAGCACAATTGAATTAGTGGCAAAACTCAATATCCCATGTATTAAAAAGTTCGGACTGCTTACAGGGATAAAGGAAAGAAAAGTTTGCTCTGCAGGAGAAGATTCATTTTCATTAGCAACCGATGCGGTAAATGACTGTTTGTCATTTTCAAAATACAGGGCCGAAGATATTGACATGATCATTAATTGCTCAATAACTAAATACAAAGGCGGTTTATCACATCATTTCGAACCTACATTTGCTGCATTGATCAAGAATGCTATCGGAGCAAAAAATGCTGTCACATTTGACATTTCAAATGCATGTGCAGGTATGATGACAGGTGTTTATCTTGCCGAAAATTTTATCAGGCAGGGGATGATAAAGACATGCCTCATAGTCAGTGGGGAATATATCTCAAGTATCAGCGACCATGCTTTAAGAAATATAAGAACATCCCTTAGTAAAGAATTATCTTCACTCACATTAGGTGATTGTGGTGCAGCTGCTATTTTAGAAAGGTCAGAAAATAATAATGGTCTTATTGTTTCAGGATTTACCACTCTGAGCAAGTACAGTGGTTTATGTACCGCACGACAAAACAGGAAAACGCCTGGAGGTTTCATGAAGGCAAAAGCAAAAAAGATCCATCAGGCTGCAATATCCGAATCGATACCCATCGTTCATAATGCTCTTAAAAAAAGCGGTCTGTCTTTCAATCAGATATCATGGTTGATCCCGCATCAGACTTCAAGAAGTTCAATTGTTTCAGGAGCAAATTTCTATGTTGAACATTTTGGGCAAAAGCCAAAACAGGTGCTCATCAACCTTAAGGATACTGGTAACACTGCTTCAACTACACATTTTCTGGCTCTTTATAAATACCTGAATGAAAAACGTTTCAGGGATGGAGACAATATAATGCTTTTATGTTTTGCATCAGGATTAATTATAGGTGTGGTAATATTTAAAATGAATGAAATAGTCTGCAGGTATGGGAACAAAAATTGAAATGGTCTCAGTTGCTGAACCCTGGTTTAACTTCTTACCACGTAATTCAATTGAATTAACAGCCAGAGTCGCCAGGAAATGCATTAATGAAGCACGAATTAATGTCAATGACCTGGGTCTGCTTATCAATACAGGGATATACAGGTATAAAAATTTCGGGGAGCCTGCTATTGCAGCATTAATTCAAAAGAAAATAGGTGCCAATACAAATAATGATACTGAATCAAACAGACCCGGAAAAACTTTCTCATTCGATCTGAATAACGGAGGTTGCGGATGGCTTACCGGAATACAGATTTTACAGGAGTTAATGATTTCCAAAAAGATTAATTATGGTATGGTGGTAACAGGTGATGCTGAACCATTTTATGGATTATCTGAAAATTTCAATTTTAAAACAGCTGCGGCTGCAATAATTCTATCCAGGTCAAAGGATTCAGAAGGTTTTACTCAATTTAAAACTTACTCCTATCCCGATCATCCCGAAGAATTAACAAGCAGTATTAACTACAATTATCAAAGGCAGAAAAGTAAAAGAAAAAATATTCTTTACGTCAGACAAAAAGATACTTATCCCGATTTATGTGCTATGTACGCATGTGAATCATTAAATAGTTTTATGGATGAATCCGGATTAAAAATAAAAGATATTGACCTGATCATCCCATCCCAAAGTCCGGATGGATGGATCAGGAAAGTAAAAAAAATAATAGGATCAAATGATAAATTTATCGAATACCAAAAAAACGGCAAGAAGATGCTGCACACTGCAGGACCGGCATTTGCACTTAAACAGGTCTGGTCTGATAATCGTTTTAAATCCTCTAAACACATAATTTTCCTCACAGTTGGTTCCGGTATAAATGTATCTGTTGCACATTATTTTAATCAAAACTAAAATCATTGCAAACAACCGATCATATCCATTCTACCGATAGTATCTGCAATATCTCAGACTATTTGAGACTTAATGCAGAAACATTTCCCAATAAACCAGCTCTTCTTCATCCTGATAAGATTACATATAAGGAATTGGATCATTATACGGACATATATTCAAACAGACTTGAGCTTTCCGGAATAAGAGCGGGCACTTTGACAATATTAATGGTACCGGCCGGAGCTGAATTCTTTATCCTGACATTTGCCCTGTTAAGAATAGGCGCAATCCCTGTTCTGATTGATCCCGGCATGGGAACCAGAGACATGGCAAGAGCTCTGACAGATTTGAAACCTGAAGCTTTTATCGGCATCCCAAAGGCCCATCTATTAAGAATATTCTATCCAAATATATTCAAAACTATTAAATCAAAGATTATCATAGGATTCAAATGGTTTAATGAAAGTCGGAAGGAGAATTTTCTTCTTCATAAACAATCCGCACGTTACACTTCACATGTGTCAGAAAAAGATAAACCTGCAGCAATATTTTTTACAAGCGGAAGCACAGGACCGGCAAAAGGAGTGATATATACAGCCGGAATGCTTATAAACCAAATAATTGTAACCAGATCACTTTTCAATATCGGATCTGATGAAATAGACCTCTGTACTTTCCCATTGCTGGGGCTGTTTGCTATCTGCCATGGTAATTCTTCTGTTATCGCTGATATGAATATGCAAAAGCCAGCAACGCTTAATCCGGTAAAAGTTATCAAAAATATCCAGGACTACGCTTGTACACAGATGTTTGGATCCCCTTTGGTATTGAAAAAATTATCACAATATGGTTCGATAAAAGGAATCAAGATCTATTCTCTACGGAAAATTATTTCAGCGGGAGCTCCGGTTCATTCAGAAATTTTGGAATCATTCAGCAAAATGATTTCAAGTGAATCAAGAATACATACAACATTTGGAGCAACCGAGGCATTACCGGTTACTGATATTACAGATAATGAGCTTCTCAGTGACCGTCAGAATGGAAATGTAAACGGAATATGTGTTGGATATCCTGTTGAAGGTATTGATGTCAATATAATTGAAATAACTGACCATCAAATTCTTTCCTGGGATAAAGCAAGTCAACTGTCTGTCAATAAGATCGGAGAAATAGTGGTTAAAGGACCATGGGTCTCAGCTTCATATAATAATAATCCTGTTGCAAATAAGTTTTCAAAGATACAAGATCTCAAAACAGGTGAAATATGGCATAGAATGGGAGATCTGGGAAGATTCGATAAGAAGGGCAGGTTATGGTTTTATGGGCGAAAATCGCAAAGAGTTATAGCAAAAGATAGTACTCTTTTTACTATCCCGTGTGAGGCAGTTTACAACCTTCACCCTCAAGTAGCCCGATCTGCACTTGTTGGCATCCCGTTAAATGGGTCAGACACAAAGAGACCTGTGATTTGTATTGAGCTTAAATCAGGCTTTCATCAAACAGGTGAACTAAAACAGGAACTTTATAAATCAGGGAAATCCAGCATACTGACAAATGGGATTTCAGATATATTATTTTTCAAAAAATTCCCTGTAGATCCAAGGCATAATGCCAAAATATTTCGTGAAAAACTTGCCACATGGGCTTCAAAGAGAATAAGATGAACGTACTGGTCACGGGAGGAGGGGGATTTATCGGTTCAGCGCTTGTACATGAACTCGTTAAAGAAGGATATAGTGTTACTAGCTTCTCGAGGAACGATTATCCTGATTTAAAAAGAATCGGAGTAAAAGTTATCCGGGGTGATTTGTCTGACTCAAATGCAGTGTTAAAAGCCTGCCAGAATATTGACATAGTATTTCATGTGGCAGCAAAAGAAGGTATTACAGGTACTTATAAGGAATATTTTTTAACAAATGTAACTGGCACTGAAAATATAATTAATGCTTGTATTGTCAATAATATCAGGTGGTTAATCTATACAAGTTCAGCAAGTGTAGTTTTTGATGGAAGCGATATTAAAGGGGCAAACGAATCACTTCCCTACCCTTCCCACCCAATCTCATTCTATACCGCAACAAAAGCATTGGCTGAAAAGACTATTTTAAAATCAAACTGCCCTTTACTGAAAACAATAGCACTCAGGCCGCATCTTGTTTATGGTCCAGGAGACAATCACCTGATTCCAAGAGTTGTTGAACAGGCAAGGCAAGGAAAACTAAGACAGATCGGAGATGGTAAAAACTTAATAGATGTTTCATATATTGATAATGTCGTTAATGCTCATATAAATGCAATTCAGGCAATTACTGAAAATCCGGAAATTTCCGGCAGAGCTTTTTTCGTTACTAACGGAGAGCCCGTTTTATTATGGGATTTTCTCAATAAGATACTGGAATCATCCGGCCTGGAACCATTAAGCAAGACCGTTCCGGTATGGTTTGCATATTTAGTGTCATTACTGGCAGAGGCAATTCACGGGACAATTTTAAAAAACAGGGAACCCTCATTGACAAGATTTTTAGTGAGAGAATTATCAAGATCTCATTGGTTTGATATTAGTAATGCCATAAAGCTTTTAAACTACAATCCTTTGATATCAAATATTGAAGGGTTGAGAAATATTTACGATTGAGCCCTGTTAGAGCCGATTACAGATCCGATAATAGCGCCGCCCAGAGATAAAATCCAGCCACTTAACACTCCAATCCAGATTTCCGAGGTCCAGAAAGCAGGTAAAAGAATTGCTACTGTTATACTCAGTATGTTACAGATTATTGGCACATACCATGCACTTGAAGGATCTTTAAGACAGATCAAAAAACATGCAATTGCAATAAATAAGTTATAGAAAATAAAGAATATTACTTCGTTTGCATACTCATTAGAAAATCTTATTAAGCTTAACAGAAGTGCAAGGAGAAAAATAAAAAACAGGGATAAGAAAAAAGCTATTAAAGATAATTTCCAGCTTGAAACTGTAGCAAAATAAGAATTCTTCTTACTTATCATATTTATCTTATATTTATCAGTATCACGTCAATATGACTAATTTATGAATTATTTTGAATCCTGATGTATTATATTTTAAATAATCAGAGTGAATTCTTAATTTATCAATTTACTTGTTGCATACAATCAGATGTTCAGCCAAGTTTTCCAACCTCGTTCTCAACTTCTACAAGTATTTCACCCGATTTAACAAGCTCCTTCATCGTTGTATGGTCGTGATAAAGAGGCCGATCTATATCAAGGAAGTCGACATGCTTCCTTATTACCTCCCAGGCTTTCTGAACACCCTTGCCAAATTTATACTCCTCTTTTCTGAAATCAAGAGCCTGAGCAGCAGCCATAAATTCAATACCAAGTATGCCATAGGCATTATCGAGTATCTGGAAATTTTTAATGGCGGTGTTCATCCCCATCGATACAAAGTCTTCCTGATCAGCTGCTGCCGGAATAGACTGTACGGAGGCAGGGGCAGAAAGTATCCTCTGTTCAACTATCATCATATCGGCAGTATACTGACTGAGCATCAGACCTGAAAACATTCCGGCGCCTTTAGTCAGGAAAGCCGGCAGGCCGACACTCAATGCCGGGTTATTCAACCTGTTCATCCTTCGTTCCGACATTACACTTATCATAGTAATACATGCTCCCGCCATATCCATTGGAACAGATACCGGTGAACCCTGGAAATTGGCCCCGGACAGCTGAATATTGAGATCAGGGAAAAAGATGGGATTATCACCAACACCATTCAGCTCTATCTCAACCTGCGATCGTGCATATGCAAGTGCATCATGGGCAGCTCCTATTACCTGTGGTGTGGAGCGCATGGAATATGCATCCTGTACCTTACTCTTGACTTTTCCCTCTTTCAGGTCGCCGCCTTTAATACACATATTGATGGCATTTGCACTCCTTACTGCTCCCTTGAAACCTCTTACTTCGTGCAACAAAGGAGTATATGGTTTCATGTTTGCCTTGAGGGCTTCGAGCGACATGGAAGCTGCTATCTCAGCCTGCTTGAGCCAGTTGTTGGCGTCGTAAAGAAATATTGCGCTCATAGCAGTCAGAACATTTGAACCGTTAATGGTTGCCAGACCGTCGCGAGCCATAAGCCCGGGTATCGCTATTCCTGCCTTATCCATAGCCTCTTTGCCACCCATTAATTCGCCCTGGTAATATGCTTCTCCTTCTCCCATCATCAGCAAAGCGATCTGAGACATGGGAGCAAGATCACCGCTTGCACCTACCGATCCTTTCTGGCATACATAAGGGGTGACACATTTATTTAGCATTTCTACAAGGGTCTCAGTAATAACCAGCCTGTTTCCGGAGTTGCCATGGGCATGTACATTGATCCGGCCAAGCATGGCGCCCCTCACATATTCAACAGGCGCAGGGTCCCCTATCCCGGCTGCATGGTTATATACCAGGTATTTCTGGAAATCCTTTATCTGGTCATCGTTAAGGACAACCTCTGAAAATTCACCGATACCGGTATTTACACCATACATTGTCTCATGTGCAACAATCTTTTTTTCAAGCATTGCCCGGCAACGATTAATCCTTTCCCTCGCTTCAGGATGAAGTTCCACCTTCTGTCCATAACGTGCAACATTTACAACATCTTCAATTGTAAGGTCTGATCCTGTAATAATTAACTTATCCATATTTTATATTTTAATTGAACCATTTATAAGATATTGATCTGCAGATTATAATACTGCCAGATTTTATCAAAGCTTTTAAGTAAGTTTTAGGTAATAAGGGTCTTATCGGGACCTAGCACAGCCCGGCGCGATTAACTTTAATCTTGTATTCCAGCGCTACATTCCGCATAACGGGAAATGATTTTTTATAAAAGTAAATAAATTAATCCATTTAGCATTTACCGGACAAGTTATTTCTGCACTTTAAAATCCAATTATTTCCATAAGCCGGCCCTGTATTCACCATGCGAATCGGAAAAACAGAGGAAGGCTGGTTTTTATTTCCCATAGGATATCCCGTTTGCTAAAAATTTACTATCTTAGTTACCGGAATAAATGCTTGTATGCATCTTGCTGGATTGTAGGATTTAATATCGTGCTATTCCATAAGAGAATTTATCAGTTGAACGCACTCGCGAAAAATATCGTTGACAGCGTTTTAATAGCCATTGGAGAGATGGCATGGAAACTTCATGTCCTGATGCTGCTTTTGGGAGCAAACTTACTGGGTATCGCTCCTGCTGAATCGATGACAATTACGAGTCAGCCTCAACCCCAGACTGACTGTTATGGAAACCACGTCGAATTTTCGATAACTATAAGCGAATCGGCGGGTACAGTATATTACCAATGGCAACAAAAGCCTCCGGGCGGAAGCTTTTCAGATATAATCGGGGCAAACAATTCCTCACTCGCCATCGATAACATTGGCGTTAACAAGCAGAATATTGATGGGACTGAATACCGTGTAATGATAACAGATGATAACGGAACAATAACTTCAGATCCGGCCCTGTTAAGGGTAAACTCGATCACCGGTCTTACACCTGCAGTTGTAAATTCGATTATCTGTAACGGAGAGGGTATAACTTATAATGTATTTACTGAAGGGGATGTAATCAATAACAGATACTTATGGTCGCTGAACAATGGTTCCGGCTGGACTTATTTATCAGATGGCGGAGCATATTCCGGAACAACTACATCACAAATGTCTATTTCAAATTCAACACCAGCTCAAAACGGTTCATACCGGGTATCTGTAATTTTTGCCACTCTTAACCAGCCTTCCGGAGATCCAACATGTATAGAAACAAGCTTCACCAGAGAAAGAAATCTTTTAGTAAGAGAGCCGCCAGACACATCACCAATTTATCATAGATAGATATAAACTGAATATTAACCAAATAACAAAAAAACCATGAACACAAAAAATCAACTTAAAAGTAAAACCTGGTTGCCTGACCAGAGCACCGGGCAGAAGTTCAAATTAATGATTGGATTAACCCTTCTGTTATTAATTCTGACCGGGACTACAAAGGTATGCGCTCAGAGTGACCCAAGTCCTGTCCAAACCGTAAATATAGGAACCGAACCATACCTGGTAACTGATACTCCGGGTTCCACATATACCTGGACTATTTCCCCCGGCACGTCTGGTAACGAATGGAGCATTAATGGTACCGCTAACAGTATTACTGTAGACTGGAATGTGACAGGAGTTTATACTTTATCGGTTGTTGAAAGAAATGCCCATGGATGCATCGGCGATCCGGTGCAAGTTGTGGTTACGGTAAATGAGATGCCTGATGTAACAGCAACGCCTTCTTCAGAAGCTATTTGTAGTGGCACTGCTACCAATATCTCATTATCAAGTACTTCAGGAAATACAACATTCTCCTGGACTGCCGCTTTAACAAGCGGAACAGCAACAGGGTTCTCTGACGGAACAGGTCCGACAATTTCCCAGACACTTACCAACTTTTCCGGAGTTCCGGCTACTGTTACCTACACAGTTACTCCTACTGCAAATTTACTTACTGGAAATCCGATCACAGTTGTGGTTACAGTTAATCCATTGCCTTCAACATCACCCATCTATCACAATTAGATGGTTAGTTTGAAAACAAATGCTTAAAAGGCACCCCTGCATAATATTATTCGGCATAGTCCTGCTCAGCGTGTATGACATTTCAGGGCAGGCAACTATGCCGGATAATGTATGTACTGGACAGATAAGACATTATTATGTTAATTATAATCCGGGTTCAACTTATATGTGGTGGATTGACGGGGTTATTCAGAATGGTTTTTATACCAACGAATTTGTTCATACCTGGACTACCTCAAAAACTTATTTACTTGAGGTTCAGGAGCGTTCAGCATATGGTTGCCCGGGACCTGTCAGATCAGTAAATGTAATAGTTACCGGTCCGGAACAACCTGATCTTATAATTCCTGAAGCTTTTTCACCCAACAGAGATCTTATCAATGATATTTGGAATATTGGCAATATTGAGGCGTACCCGAATGTTACAGTCACCATTTACAACAGATGGGGTCAGGTAGTCTGGAGATCAGAAACCGGTTACACTCATCCATGGGATGGAAAAAGCAAAGGCAATGATTTGCCAATTGACTCATATCATTATGTAATTGATTTGCATAACGGATCAAAACCAATTGTCGGAGAAATAACAATTGTAAGATGAAAAACAACATTTAAATCTGTGAAAAGGCTGGTTTACATATTGTTATTTGTTGTTGGGGGACAGACATCTTTTGCCCAGCAACTGCCTTTATATGACCAGTATCTTTATAACAAGTTTCTGATCGACCCTGCACATGCAGGCAGTGACGGGTATTCCAGCTTTAATATGACCGCACGGGAACAATGGATGGGCTATTCGGGTGCACCCAGGACATATTCAATAAGCTGGCAGACAAGGATACTTAAAAGAGGCTATAAAATTAAAAGGACCATTTTTAACCGGACCACTTTCACTCCAAAAAATGATGGAAGAGTAGGTTTAGGAGCCTATATCTTCAGCGACAGGAACGGACTTATTAAAAGAACAGGGTTCCAGGCAGCTTATTCATATCACATGTGGCTTCATAAATCCACTCAACTTTCCCTGGGTCTTGCTTTTACCGGATATCATTTTGTTATAAATGCTAATGAACTGAGCTTTGAAGAGGCGGATGAACCATGGCTGAATGATAATTTACGAAGGGGTGTATTCGTACCGGATATTGATTTTGGAATATATTTTTTAAATCCCAGATTCGACTTTGGTTTCTCCGCTCTTCAATTATTTGGTGCTGCTGTCAAAACAGGTGACTATGCATACAGAAATTTCAGAATGGACAGGCACTTCTATACTTTTGGATCATATTATATTTCTACCGGAAGCAGAACCGAAATCGAACCTTCGGTGCTTTTCAAAATATCTGAACAATTTAAGCCACAAGCTGATATTGGTATCACATACATTTATTATGATAAATTGTGGTCAGGACTGACCTACAGAACAGGCGGAGGACTGATAGCCAATATACGATTAAGATATATACCTGACCATTCCAAATGGGCAGCTTTGTATTTTGGATATGCTGTAGATTTTACTCTCAATGAGATTCAGAGTGTTACCTACGGCACTCATGAATTTACAGTTGCACTTAAATTCGGCAACAGTACAAGAAGATACAGATGGCTGGACCGATATTAATAAGATTTTCTTGCTTTCTTTAATTATTCTTTTTTTTGAAATATCTTTACATAACAAAATCTTCAGTCAAAATCTTTTCTTTAGAGAGATTGGCCCATAAGGTTTTTGATCCAAAATAATAAAAGACTCTGTTTTCTTAATAAAATTTAATCTGTTTAAAGCTCTGATACCGAATTTCAAATATTTATTAAAAATGAACGGAAAAAATATTTCTCTTTACTGTTTTACGATTCTTTTGCAGATTCCTGTACTGTTTACATATGGTCAGACGGACAATTTAAAAGATCCTTCGTATGAATCAGTTTACGTGCAAACTGATCGTACTGTCTATTTTGCTGACGAGCCCATTCTATTTAATGCCTTCATCTTGAATGATTTATCAAGCCACTACAAAGCAATGAGCGACACGCTTCTTGTAGCTGTGATAGACCAGGATGGACTGGAAGTAGCCTCAGGCGAATTCCCTGTTTCGAATTATATAACTGCCGGATATATAATGCTTTCAAAATACCTCACTGATGGAAATTATGTGCTTATTGCGGGTTCAAAAAGAAGCGAAAACAGTTCGCCCGATAAGATTTTTTCAAAAATCATTGAAGTGAGAACTTCTAAGAACCAGGCAGCAGGAATAGACCTTAAGCTCATGGACACCATTTATGCACCAGGCAGTACTCTAACAGCAAATATAAGGTTCTCAGGAAAGAATGACGAACCCATTTCTACATTATTTACTTACCAGCTGAGCGACTCCAGGCGAGCAATTACAAATGGGAAAGGCAAGTCAAAAGAAGACGGGAATGCAACCATTATTATCTTATTGCCTGGATTTCAAAGCAATGATACAATAAAATTAAGTGTATCCACCTCTGTTAAAGGCAATGATATAACCAGCGAAATAGTAATCCCTACTCCTTTCAATAATATCAAACCGATGACCTATTCCGATAAAAATGAAACTACAGGTAAAAACAGGCAATTGAATATTCAAATAAATACTGACAGGCAACAATATACAAGAGAGGAAAATGTCAGGGCCGAAATATATGTAGTTAATGACCAGGGAAACCCAGTGGTTGCAAGCCTGTCAGTATCAGCTTCAAATTTCTCCTCATCCTCTTCTCCGATTAATGAAAACCAAATAATAACCTGTTCAAATTTTAAAAATTCTGCATCGCGACCTGGCCTGCTGTGGTGTCATATTTTATCTGAAATGAATAAGAATGTATTTCCTGAAATTAAAAATGATGCAGCAGATGAAAAAGGGGAAACAACTGTTTTTGATATCGTTTTAAGAAAATCATTTGCCAGGGGTCTTACTCTTTTTAATCAGTCTCCCGGACATGGATATATTGTGCAGGAGAAAAATGATATTAAGAAGATACAGAAGAAACAGGTATCAGCAGAAAAGGCGAAACAAAGCGGTTATACGGCTGATCGAAATATACTGGATATTATTAACCGTATCAAACCCTTTCAGATACTTGGGGGAGAAATAAAATTTTCAAATGCCGGCAACTTCTCAATTAATAATCAGAAAGGAGCGCTAATTGTCATAGATGGAATAAAAATGGGTACTGATGTCAGTGTCCTGAACAGCATCCCGGTAACCGATATTGCAAGGATCAATGCATCAACAAATCCATCAGATATTCAGAAATATTCAGCAATGAACAGCTCAGGAGTTGTTGAGATATTTATGAAAAAAGGAGTCAAGAGCAATGAAAATGATGAAGATCGGATCATGAAAAGAAGCAACACCTTTTTCTGGAAAACGGATCTCAGTACCAATACTTCCGGAAAGGCTTCAGTTAACTTTTCTAACAATGATACACCTTCAGAGGTTATATTGACCGTACAAGGCATAACAACCGACGGATTTACCGGGAACTGTTCAATCCATTATACTGTGAAGTAAGTACTGCCTTGTATTGCTATTATTATGCAGGTTGAGATTAACAGCTACCCCGATGGCTGAAGGATTGACTTATTAGAATTAATAATCATTTAACTAAGACTTGGAGATCCCTCACTTCTTCACCCCCCCGTATCCACTAAATTGATATGTCATTCCGAGTCCCCATGCAATTTTTTTGTACATCAGGGATTATGACAACCGTTGTTGGGGAGTGCATATGAGACAGGAAATGGGATGAATTGATATAAATATGAACGGCTAAATCATTGTTTAACAATTACTCCCCATTGCTCCACGCGGCTCTGAAAGAGCCAAAGTTGAATAACCCCTGGCGCAGCCAGGGGTAGCCTGCTACTCAATCTATTGCAGCTCTGAAGGAGCTGAATATTATAGTTGCTGAAATTACTTTTCATCAACTTTGAAGACTGACTATCATTTGTTCCTGGAAACTATATTAAGCCCTTTCAGGGCTTTAAATCAGTAGGTTAGTTGCACCCCTGGCTTCACCAGGGGTTATTCATATTTAGCCACTTCGTGGCTTGATAAATAATGCCATACTAACAAGCGAGGTGTGCGGCCAGATTCCAATTAAAGGATGGCTTGCCAATTCAAATAAATATGCAAATATATAACAAAAGCCCCCGACTTTGCAGTCAGGGGCAGCCATGAAAAGAATGGAAAAATTGCTTTTGGACAGTAAAAAGCTTCTTTTTAAAGTTTTACAACTTTATATGCGTTTAAATGTATAATTATAATCAGTGCCCCTTTTAGAAAAATTGAACATTATTATTGTAAAAATATGCTAATTAATTCCAAAATGCAACAATTATTCTTCCATTTTCACCAGTATATTAAAAAAATAGATGAACTATAGTTTTGGTGTGGTTAAAACACTTAATAATAC
>Ga0315536_1000575_pt1 | contig 18402 bp, 18 predicted proteins | sample SalMarSW160230MG_FD_203093 | JGI IMG/M metagenome (GOLD analysis project Ga0315536, IMG submission 203093) | Salt marsh sediment microbial communities from the Plum Island Ecosystem LTER, Massachusetts, United States - Salt Marsh Sediment SW1602-30 ... | reverse complement strand
GACCAAATGGATGCGATCCACGGCATCTTCTTGAATGTGTATTACCTCATCCAATGTTAAAAGTGAATTCTTTAATACTTCTAAGCCCATTTGTTCTGCCCAAAGGTATCGAATTTTCATTTCTTCATATACTTGGTCTATAGAACATCCACATATAGAATCATGCGGGTGGTTCTTTAACAACCATTTATACCCATTTAGAATGAATTCAGAAGGATATTTGAGGTTTCGATGGTTATTAACCACCCATGTGATTGTAGATAAAGGTTCTATGTATTTCTCATAAAGATGTTCGATTCGAGAATTGAGTTGTTTGACCCACATTCTGGTAGACAAAACTCCGGAAAGAAGATGAATGTATTTACTTCCTCTTAATTCTCCCTCATAACTTTGTAGGTTTGGTTTACTGGTCATAACTTTATTAACATATTCCTCGAAATTCCCTAATTCCATACATTTTTCAGGATTTAACTCATTCCATTGGTCTACAATTTCTGGTAGCACTGGATTAGCAAAAGAATGATCCGTACCACTATTTAATAGTATTACTGGTGTAGCGGTAAAATTTTCTAGTTTTGATATTGCCCAATTTAACTTTTGAAGCGCTTTTTTATAAACGCCATTTTTTTTCTTAGTACTTAAATTGGCAACTGAGCCATAACTTAATTTCATGACGCTTGCTAAAACTGAAGCTGCATTTCCAGGAGATTTCCAAAAAAACTCAATATTTAGACCTTTTTTTGAGAACTGATTGCCAAGACCTCTCCAAAACAAGACTGCGGGAATTTCGAATCCTTGTAAAATTTGAGGGAGTTGAGCGATATGGCCGAATGGATCGGGGGTATATCCTACTTTCATTACACTACCGAATCGCCTCGCAATTTTATGTCCTATCATTAAGTTTCGAATTAAAGATTCTCCACTAACTAAGAATTCATCAGGCATTACGTACATTGGTCCAACTAATAACCTTCTTTCTTGAATAAGGTTTTTAAGTTTAAACTCCTCATCTGGTTTGATTTCCAGATAATCTTCAATTAAAATAGTCTGACCATCTAATGTGAAGCTTTTATATTTTGAACTTTGATTAAGGATTTCAATTGTACTCTCCATCATTTGAATTAATCGCACTCGAAATTCTTGAAAGGAGAGGTACCATTCCCTATCCCAGTGTGTTTCGGAAACAAGAATGATATTTTTAGCTTTCATCCCTTTAACCTTAATTTTCTAAATGCTGAATTCGTTGATTTTTTAATTTAAATCCTTTTTTGATATGATTGGGATATCTATATATGAAGGATTCGTACTATTTCGATAAATGGTTAAAATTGGTTTTCCGGTACTCGGATACTTTTTAAATGTCTCCCGATCATGACCTGCGATTGCAATTCTAATTCTATGACCCTTCTTGATTACAACAGAGGTTGAATATAATCCATATTTTATTTCCATTACTTTATTAGGAACCACTTCTAAGGCATCTTTCTTCTTATAAGAATGATATGGAACCATTGTTTTATATAATGGGGGCTCTTCTGATATTTTTCTATGAATAAACCTAAAATGACTATCTGTAATGTAGGTTACTACTCCTTCTGGATTTATGTCCTCTAAATAAGTATAGATTACGCCGTCTTGGTGGGTTGTGCTAAGATTCATGGAAATTATGGGGTTACCAGTAATTTCAACATCTTGTTCAAATGGTTCACTTGTATATGTCCATAATTTTAGATCTCTCTCCGCTCTATTACCATATATGATTTTAAACCCCATTAATGTCCACCATCGATTATTTTTTCCAGTACTTGCAAAAAAATCAACTTTATATAGATCAGAACCTGCATCTTCTTTTGGTGGAATATCTACAAGCATATTATTATCCGAAAAATACCACCTCGAATACTGATGACCTCGTGGTGGCCATGTATCCGTCTTTTTCCATTTTTCTTCTACCATCGTATAATAGTACAGCATTTTTTTAATAGGTTGGCTGTTATTAATGCTGCGCTCAAAAAAATGAATCCAAGTTTTAAGTAGTTGGTCTAGTGTTGGCTGAATTTCATTTCTTTCGGGGAAAAATTGATTTGAAGGAAGTGCGGCACCATGATTCCAATCTCCTAATATACCTATTTGTGGATTATTCAAATTCAAAAATCGATTAATAACAACATCTCCATATCCCGAATCGAGCCAAGAAGACCAACTTAGAATAGGAACTTTTGAAGCTTCGATTTCTTTTTTATGGTAAAAAGTACTTATATAATCTACTTGATTTCCATCTGGGAGCTTATCATCTCGAAAATTTAAATCCTTTGTCAGTTCATAAACATATTGATTGTTGATATGTTGATCTATCGCTTCTTGCAATAAATTTGGATTTGATTCGGAAATAACCGGTTTAACCCCCTCCATCATTAACCAAAATGATGGTATGTTTTGTTTGAACATTTTGGGATTATTTTGATCTTGTAACTTTCCAGAAAGCGACCACATTTGCATGAATGTGTGATTATAACACCCTCCAGGAGCCGCACCATCTAAAAATGCATCCCAAGAACAATGACCAAGCACAATTGCTTTTAGAGAAGGATTGTTGTGAGTTGCTAAATACTCAGCAGCAGTACCTAAATAAGATCCCCCACTGGAAAATACCATTCCATTTGACCAAGGTTGGGCAACAATCCAATTTAGGAGTTCATTTCCATCCTGTACTTCTTCTTTAGTAAATGGAAAATTTCTACTTCCAAAGGAAGCTCCCGTTCCTCGTACATCAACAGAGACAGTTGCATATCCATGAGAATTGTACAGTACATTTACGACAGTAGCTAATGGTAATTCATTAATCAACCATCTGAATGGTACTCGCAATTTCATGGCTCTCCAATATCTTGTCTGAGAAAGAAAGGTTGGAAATTTAATTTGGGTATCATCAAGTTTTGGTAGAGAGACCGTTACTGCTAGCTTAACTCCATCTCGCATCGTGACATACTCGTCATATATTATCCTTTCATAGGAATCCTTTAATTTTGTTAATGGTTGTTTGGCAAGCTCCGAGAAGGGATTACTCTCATCATCCAATTTTTCATTCATTTTATAAGGTTCTCCTTTTGATATTAAAGTAAAATATAATCTTGGAAATGTGTATATTACTCGTAACTATTAATCTTCATATTTGATCTTCTGATACTTTGTTAAAATTCCAGAATTCACTTGTTCTAAGAGATCTATTGTGTCATCCCAGATATTTTCCATAATACTTTTTAATAAAGCGTATTCATTCTTATTTTCTGAAATAATTTTAATTATTTTTGAATCACTATTAACTTCAATAGTCAAAGCGGTTTTTTCGCTTAAACCACCAAAAATAATTAGCATGACTTTTACATCATGGGGTGTTGCGATTATTTCATCTGTAAATTGTTTTGATTTTACCCAAAGGTAAACAGTATAATTTCTATCGTCGAATTCTATTTTAATATTTTCTATTAATTCAGCCCGCAAAATAGAGTATATCGCTTCCATTAGTATCATCTCATTTTATGATCTTTCATATGATTTCATAATCTTAAATCTGAATTTTCCATTATCATAAATTCCAAGTTTAATCAATTTTAAAATATATTCCTATAAATATTATACAAATTAAAAAAAAAAATTAAATTTGAAGTTCTTTTAGTTGATTTTTGATGGTTAATACCTTTTCTGGTTTTAAATCCCAAGTTTTCCAGAAATATATTACACCGATTAGACTGGCAATCGCGGGTATAATCATCATGTGTATTATTATTCCAAATTGCGCTAATTCCGTCTGGACTGGTGCATACGCATTGAATTCAGTTACAACGTGGACTAACCAAAATACGACTAACTGGAAGATATACATGGTTCGACTAAAAAATGTTTGTAAACCCATATAAATTCCTTCATAGCGTTTCTTATTGATTACGGCAGCCTCATCATAAAAGTCACCTCCTACTGGGGTTCCAGCAATATTACTTATTCCTACTGAAACTCCCATTATTGCCACAAGGATGAGTATGACTAGAAAATTCGTATAGAATATTATCATGAGGAAAAGAACTATTGCTTTTAGAAATAAGGAGATAATATACATCTTTAAGTGACCATACTTCTTGGATATCCAAAAGTATAATGGAATTGGGATGAAGGCTGCTAACAAATAAGGAAGATATAGTAAAAGTTCGGTGGTGGCACTTGCTTGGAGTATATAGCGAACATAATATGGAATTGAGGCAATGAATAGCAAGTTGAATAGAGCGAGAGTGATAGTCATAACGAGAAGGGCTCGAAAATTTTTTTGTTTTAAGCTAGTTTTTAACATTCTAATGAAGCTTTTAAGAAACGGTTCTTGCTTTGTTTCGGTGATGTAATACTTGTCAATTTCTTCCTTGGATTCTCTCTGACCAGGAATGCTTAATAAAATTGTAATTAAAAATATTACACCACAAATTATGGCCAACATGATATAAGATGACTTATTTCCATATTGAACAACTAAAGGTGGAATAAAGAATGCAAGCATTAATCCTAAAGTGGATAATAATTGCTGATAGGAAGAAACTTTTAAACGTTCATCATCGGATCGAAACTTATTGATAAGAGATGCAAGATATGAAACCCCTATGATGGTCATGCTCCCATCAAATAACATTAAAAATATTAAAAACCAAACTAATGTGAGCCATACGCCACTCACACTGGGATCTGGAGGCATGAAAAAGAAAATTAAAATAATAATCACTGGAAAAGAAGCACACATTAACCAAGGAAATCGTTTTCCCCACCTCCTTGTTAATCGATACTTTCGATCAGTAAGATGGCCGAAAATTGGATCATTAATCATATCCCATATTGTATAGAAAATGATGGCAACAACCATTAGATTTATAGGCAGTAATATTTCTGTTTCATAAAAAGCTGTAAATCTCGCTGTCATAATGTTTGTTACGATTGTAGTCCCAAAAATTACCGACGTAAACGAAACCATTTTACCCGTTGAATGTTTTACATTATTCATCTTAATCTTAACCTAGTTTTTTTAAAATTATAAATTTTGGTTGATTGTATATATGTTAAAATTATTAATAAATGTTAATGTTGATTTAAAAAATTTAAATGAATTTAAATTTTATGAATTAATATGATCATCAAACCACCTCCAAAAAATCAGATTGTAACGTCTTTTTTCATAGCTATCTTAAAAATTATCTCTCTAAAGTTTATTATAATACTTCCTTTTTCACTAAATCTTACTAAATGAGTAATAGCTCATTTTTTTTTGCTATATTTCTATAAAAATTGAGAAAAAATGGATTAGGTTTTAAAAATTGATTTTTGAATGAACTGCTACATTAACGAGGACCTTTTTTTCTTAATTTTGGAAAGAGGGCTCCCGTGCGTTCTTTGTATTCCGTATATTTATCTCCAAAACGCCTAGTTAAATCTTTCTCCTCGAAATGAATCATGATTGGGATATAAATAATGATGAAAACGAAAGAAATCACTACAAAAAACCACGAATTAAGCATGAAGCCAAGAGCAACAAATAATGGGAACTCTCCGAGAGATTGAGGGTGTCTAATATAATTATATATTCCTCCATACATTTCCGTTTCCTTGGAAGGTGATAATGTTTCAGATCCGGCATCAATTACTCCTTTTCCAACAAGTATTAGACAAGGTATCATCAGGCAAATCCCAATTATAATACCAACCCAGATATTAGAACTAATTCTCCACTCACTTAATATTGGGAGGGGAAACCAAATCCATAAGAATAGATTAAATACAGATACTAATTCAAAAACGCCACCCACTGCGCGAAATGTCTTACATTCTTTCCAAGCTTTATCCCCTCTTTTTTCTGCTCTTTTCATGGGCTGAAGGCTGATAATATACGTGTATCCCATTATAAAAAACGAGATAATTAATGAGGTAAAATTGATATAGCTAATAATCAATTGCATGTCATCTCCATTCCTGTTTATAATATTTTAGTTAATCTCTAATAAAATTTAAGCTATTTAAAGGTAATTAAAAGTATTTACACAAGTCGAAAAAAGTAACCAGTTAGATTTAACAATAAAATCTAAGGTCTAATCATTAATTATAAAAAGTTTTTTAACATCTCTTCGGTGTTGTCCCATAACCGTTTTTGGATCTCTTTATCATAAGTAATATCTTTAGAGGATGTTGGGCGATTATTCACAAAATATTTACCACTCACATTTTTTATTTCTGGAGCGATAGCAGCAAAAATTAAAGTACTAGCCCCTTCAGTAAGAGACGCTCCCCCCACTCCAAATGCAGATTTTAACAATTTTGTATTAATTACTCCCGGATGCAGAGCATTAATAGTTACGTTTGTGTCTCGTAATTTCTCTGCAAAATAATATGTAAATAAGATAAGAGCTAATTTCGAATTGGCATAAGCTTTTACTCCAGTATAACCCTGTTCCAGTTGCAAGTTATCAAAATCAACATGATTGGAATGAACACGTGAAGCCACATTTACTATTCGCCCTGATTGTGCATTTTTAAGCAGATCAAGTAATAGATTGGATAAAAGAAATGGGGCTAAATAATTCACTGCAAAGGTCTCTTCTAGTCCATCGTGATTAATACTTCGTTTAGATCTATAAACTCCCGCATTATTAATTAAAACATCTAATGTATCAAATTTATCGTGAATCTCACTAACCATCTCTTTTATTTGGTTGAAATTTAGTAAATCAGCATTCACATAACTCAAATTATCACTTTTAGATTCTTTTGCAATAGCGCGCATTGCTGATTCTGCTCTTTCCCTATTTCTTCCATGAACAATAATGTGATGACCAGCCTCTGCTAACTCAATTGCAGCTTGATGTCCAATTCCGTCTGTTGAACCCGTGATTAAAATAGTTTTTTTATCCATGTGTTCCCCCTTCTTAAATTGTCAAACATTTGTAATTGTATCATTAAAAAACCTATATAAAAGAACCCATAATAATTAATTAAGACGCTCCCAGCGTTCCCAAATAAGAAAGAGAGGATAGAGAGAAATTTTCCGGGAGAAAATGAGGTGATATTAATTCTTGAACGCGGATTATAGTTCAAAAAGCAAAAAAGGTGTTTATTAATAAATTTTAGAGCTGTTATTTAAAAGCATTAAAATCATTCTAATTTGAGAGAATTCCTAATTTTAAACAATATTTTGCCCAAAACCAGTCCAATATGAAAGATATTGCTGGGATGCGCGATAAATTGATTTATGCATATTCAGAAGTTGATTTAAAATTGTCTGGCTAACAATTCAGAATCGTCTTCCTCAATTAAAGTCTACTATTGAAAAATTCTTTGATACCATCGTGAAATAACACTTCAAATAATTAAGAAAGAATCATTATCTTAGGATTTAAATTTAAATATGTGTTAGAATATCTCTTATTAAATATCATGAAAATTATATTTTTAGGTACAAATGGGTGGTATGCAACAAATTTAGGAAATACTACTTCTATTTTAATAAATTCCGATGACTACCATGTCATCTTAGATGCTGGTGATGGGATATATAAAATTGACCAATATATTAATGATGAGAAACCAATCGTGTTATTGCTCAGTCATCTTCACTTGGATCACATTATTGGACTTCACACCTTTGCAAAATTCAATTTTAATCAGAAAATCAGGATTTATGGATATAAAGGAACAAAACAGGGTTTAAACGCGATCATTAAACACCCATATTCATCCCCGTTAGATCAATTACCATTAAACATAGAGATTCATGATTTAGACGAAGGGAAACATGATATCGGATTTCTGTTTACGTGTAAGCTTCTTCTACATGCAGATCCTTGCTTAGGATATAGGTTGGAGCTTGAAAATAAAATTCTCACGTATTGTACTGATACTGGTTTATGTCCAAATTTATTTGAACTTGCTAAAAATTCCAATATCTTCATAACAGAATGTTCGTATAAACCAGGTCAAGAAGAATGGCGTTGGCCACACCTTAAACTAGAGGAAGCTGCTGAAGTGGCGGTAAAATCAGATGTAAATAAATTAATTCTAACTCATTTTGATGCAAGTTATTATAAAACCCTAGAAGAGAGGAAAAAAGCTGGAGACAAGATTAAGAATATATTTCCGGCAAGTATGATTGCTTTCGATGGTTTAGAATTTGATATTTAACTATAATTAAGTCAGATATTATATTAGATGAGATATGTCATCAATACACCATAAAATTTATAAAACACTCTCTTGAGCCTTTAAATTTTAGAGAGATATCATAAGAATTCTTTTCTTTTAAAATGATTTAACGACAATTACCCAAAGTGCGTTCCACATTTATAATACGGTGCAATTTGACATAACTCATTCAGATTAAGTGGAGTTTTCCATTTGTTGCGAGATATCGTTCTGTTATCACTTTTGGATTCTCAGTTATCGTTTTCATGATTTGCTTTTCTAGCTTTCGTGTATTTTCTATAATTTTGAATGAAGGTGTTTCCCCTATTGCCATTTGGGCTAATTCCGTAATGTAATATGATTTAATGTTCCTTTCAGAGGCAGGGCTAGATAATCTTGCAAGACAACCAGTGCATATATGCGCGATTATTTCAGCATTCACGTCAACAGCTTCCAAGGTTCTCTCATTAGCTATTTTTGATGCAAGCGATCGATTCGACACGATAAGAGGCGCTCCACAACATAAAGATTGTTTTTTATTGTGCTTCATTTCTACAACCTCTGCACCAATAATCTCAAGAAATTCCCGAGGACTATCGTATATCTTCTTGTCCAAACTTCTCCAAGGGCAAGGATCTTGAAAAGTAATTCTTTGGGTGATTTTATGTTTAATGGTTAAATCGCCTTTATGGTATTTTTCGATCAAATAATCAATAATGGTTTGACCCTCTACATTAAAATCGTTGATTATGGAAGGGTACACGCCTTTAATCATGATATCGCAACCCGGACAAAATGTGATGAGTTTCTCTACTCCAAGGCTCTTGAACTTTTCTCGTAGTTCTAATCCTTTTATGCGTGCCTCATCCTGACCGAAATACGAATGCACGTATCCACCACAACAATACTTCATTCCGCCTAATAAGGGTAAGTCCCTAAACAATTCGCTTTTTGCCAGATCCGGAAAACAATAGGGAATGCCACAGCCGATATAAAACATCCTATCGCCATTTGGGGGATTCTCATATTCACTTAAATCCTGCTTTTTTATCTCGGTTTCAATTTCTAACCCTATTGCCATCAAATTATGTGGAATCTCCTCGGATATCAGTGAGATGCATCTAACACCATTCTCGCAATAATTTCGTAATCGGATTTCTCTTATAAGATCATAAGGATTGGATCCTGTTGGACATACGACATTACAATAAGAGCAACTGCCACAATCCTTAATAACTCTTCGCGAGTTCCGGGTCTCAATCATATTAATTATCTCTTTCTTAGCACGTTCTATTGGCAATCGCAAAAACGGGCACTGTTCAAGGCAGGTGCCACACCGCTGGCAGGTTTGTTCATTAAACAAGATACGTGTCTCCAAAACATTTAATCTAAGTATTTATATGATAATATCATTATACTTAAAATTATTTAAATGCATTCTAATTGACATATCAAAAGAAGATTTAAAACAACGTATCCTTTTAGGTAATGATGTTGTATTTCCTTATCATACAAGCGAAATCTACAAAAATTTAATTTAGTAATTTAATTTTCTTATGATTTTTCAACCAATATTTTATCAATAATCTTTTTAAAAACATCATAAGGTTGAGCTCCCACAATTAGCTTATCTTTAAAAAGAAAAGAACACCATTTATTTATTAAGGTTTTATTGATAACCGAGTTATCAAATTATTAATGAACCTTCCTAAAAATAAAATAAATAAAATAAAATCGCCTCAGAAGTATAACTCCATATCATTGAATTTTTCGCACGTTATATCCATGTCGAGTTCTCACCCAAATGCCTTTTCATCATCGGCTAATAATTATAATAGTTCTTGGACCTATAAACTTTTCTTATTCACAATGGTAATTACTAAATGAATTCGCTTTTCTTTCAATATAAATCCATCTCTGTGGTAAACCCTATTCTAATAAGACAATTTTTTGCTTTAAATCCGTCTTTCCTACTGCCATGAGCAGTTAAGAGCAGAACATAAAAATATATATTTGTTTTTAAATATTAATTACAGAGCAATATTCCAATTAGATAAAAAAAGAGTTAAAAAAATGACCGAAGAATTCATGAATATTTTTCATAAATATTCAGTGAAAGAATCGGAACAACATGTCCCGTTCCGAATAAAAAATTTTTAAGTAGGAAGAATAAACTTGGAGGAAGTTTGAGCGAATGTACGATGCAACTTTCAAAATTATATTATTTGGAGACGCAGGTTGTGGAAAAGAAGCGCTTACGCAGAGATTTTTAACGAATTTATTCAAATCAGATTCCAAAATGACGATTGGTGTGGATTTCGAAGTAAAGAGTTTAGTTGTTGACGAACGAAAAGTCAAACTACAAATTTGGGACTTTGGTGGGGAAGAAAGATTCCGATTTTTACTTCCAACGTACATTCGGGGAGCCCGTGGAGGTATTTTCATGTATGATATTACAAATTATTCATCAATAGCACACATTGATGATTGGTTAGCCGTAATAAAAAGAGAGATAAAAGATGAAGATCAGTTTCCTATAATAGTTGCTGGAGGTAATGCCGATTTATCAGAACAAAGGGAAGTTTCCGCGAAGGATGGAATAAAAATCGCGAAATCACGGGGTGTTGATGGTTTTATTGAAGTCAGCACTAAAACTGGAGAAAATGTTGAGAAATTATTCGAAGCTCTCACAAGATCAATGTTAAATGAATTCGAACCAAGAAAAGTTGAAGGTAAACCTGCTATTATTGATGAATTTGGACTAGAACATCTCAGAGAGAGCGTTCAAAGATATATAACTCAAAAATCTAAAACAAACAAGCAGATAACTCGTGCAAGGGCAATTAAAGCCATTAAAAAAACACTAAAACTAGCAGTAAAAGACCAATCCTGGGATGAGGATATATGGTCTTTTGCGATTAAGTTAAGCACATCAATTCGTATACGAACTACTCCTAAAACAATTTATTTTCAGTGAATACTTAGCGAAATATATTGTTAATATTGTGGTAGAAAACTGACAAAAGAAGATAGATTCTCTAATAACTGTAGAAAAAACCTTGAGTAAAAGGAAACTTCTTTTATGTCCCGTGAGAAACTGACAGAAGTGTGAAATTTATATTCTTGGCTTAGTATATTAATTGTAGAAAGAATTACATTAGAAATCAATACAACAGAAGGAATCGAATATAAACATTAATAAGGAGTCAATTAATCCTAAAATGTCAAGTTATGATTTTACGTTTAAAGTATTACTCCTCGGCGATAATGCTGCGGAAAAACAGGATTTTACTAGAAAATATTGTTATAATCTCTTTAATCCCTCAGAAAGATTAACTATTGGCGTAGATTTTCATGTTAAAACACTCGAATTAGATGAAAGAATTATCAAAATGCAGATATGGGATGTCGGGGGAGAGAAACGCTTCCATTTTCTTTTGCCTACCTATTGTATGGGAGCTAATGGTGCAATGCTATTATACGATGTTACCAACTCTAATTCTTTAGATCATATAGATGATTATATTAACTTAATTAGACAAAAAGCTGGAGAAATCCCAATAATGCTGATAGGATCAAAATTACATTTAAACTATAAAAAAAGAGAAATTTCAAGAGAACAAGGAATATCAATTGCAGATTACTACCACCTTCCAGCATTTGTAGAGATTGCCTCTCATAATGGGCACAATGGTAATGAAATCTTTCAAACTTTAGCAAGAGTTATAACCACGGGATATATTGATCGGGACGTTCATAAAAAACCTATGAACATACCTTCTCAGAAGGGATTTATTCTACCTGACAAAAACGAATTTAAGATTAATAACTACCTCAAACTTAAATTAGAACACAGCAAAACAAATATATATGTTGGAGATCGTTTATTTCGTCAATGTAAATACCTAATGTTAAATCTTCCCTTTACTAAAATAAGAGATTTCGATTATATTGAATCTATTGACGAAGCAGCTGAAAAATTGGACGCCTCAATGGAAGAAGGAGGAAAATATAAATATAAAATATCCCCAGAAACCGAATTTTGGGCACATTGCTCTAATATTCAACTGTGGTATGAACATGAATATGCCACGCATTTATTACATAGAAATTTAGCCTTTCCATTATTAAGGGCTCTTACATTAGAAGGAGACCCTCTTGCTACAAAAATATTTAAAGAAGAAATTGCCCGAAGATTTGAAAGTGGCTACCCACCTGTGGTTTTATATCTGATTAATCAAAAATATTTAGATTTTTTAAATAAAGAGGAATTAGGTACAGTTATAGAAAGCCCAAAATTTCTAAACATCTTATCAAAATGGTTGTTTAATAATGAGATTCCAATTCGGCTATTTAACAAACTTAAAGAGAAGCTCAGCGATTTAGATTGTCCGTATTGTGGAACTAAACTCAAAGAATCTCTTACTCAGAAAGCGATTAAGGGAAGACCAATCAAATGTAAATACTGTTATACTTCTATAACTCGCATAAAATGATTTCTAATTATATGAATAAATTCTAACCACTAATAACTGAAAGAAGAGTTTTTGACTGATGGATAAAGAACTAATAGGCATGTGTGGAGCATATTGCGGATCATGCGAATGGAAAGAAAAAACTAATTGCCCGGGATGCCAAACATGTAAAGGGAAGATGTTCTGGGGCGAATGTAAGGTAGCAAAATGCTGTTCCGAAAGTGGATATATTCATTGTGGTTTTTGCCCAAATTTACCTTGTGCAGAGCTTCAACAAGCATTCAACCATCCAGAACATGGAGATAATGGTGAACGATTGGTTAATCTGAAAAACTGGACCAAGGGAGACGAAACGATTATAAAATTGGGAACCTTTCCTAAGAAAGTAAACTTTGGGCATCATGATAATAAAAAAAAGAAAGTTTAGAAAAATTAAAGACATTCTTATTTCGTGAAATACCCGTTAGCTTTAGAAAAGCATAACGTTGATACTCTAATTATCCACTTTCTTTTTATGAACAAGCAAATTAACAACAAATCCTTAAAAGTCAACTTTTATAAAAGGTAATATTTTTAGAAAGATTTTCTGAAACAGATTATTTTAAAATATCTGAAATTCGAATTTTACTTTTTTGAAATATCCTTATGAAGCAAATTAGGCTAGATCCTCAAAAATATAAATCTAAAAATTAGATAGAATTAAAAGTATTACTATAATTTATTTTATATATTGTAATTAAAAAGTTAAACAAAGAAATTAATTGAGAGATAAGTATGGGTAAAGCACTTGGTATTGTAGCTTTAGTTTTCGGGTTAATTGGAATAGCGACTTCTTTGATCTCATTCTTTCCGACACCATTTGTAATCTTATGGTATGCTCCAGTGACAACTTCAGTCGTAGGGATAATATGTGGGGGTATTGGAATTAAAATGGACGATTCACCTAGCTTAGCACTAACAGGATTAGTGCTTGGCTCTGTAGGACTTATAATATGGATATTATATGTCGTTATTTATTTTTTACTTTAGGTGATCCTGGCATAATTATTCAAAGTTGTCATGTCTAATAAGAATATAACTAAAGCACTTTATGCAATTTATTCTTATACAGAATATTCCACCAATAAGGTAATTCAATTTTACTACAAATCCCGCGATCCAGGAGAAAGATATGGTCATTTTGAATCGAAAATGCAAAACCTGTTAAAAAGGAGTCATCCGCCACCTCTTTCTTGTCTAAGTTAAGATTAACTTCTTGTAAAAACTATTAATTAAACAATAACCTATTTAGATATATCATCATGAATTTGATTAGGTAGAACAATACATTAAAATGTGAAAGAGATTAAAATTAAAATTGAGTATTATTGAAACATGAGTGAACAAGAAGAGAAATTACTGCTGGAAAAAAAGGGAAAAGTTGCATATATCACCATCAACAACCCGAAAAAAAAGAATGCGATTGAAGTGCCCATGATTTATAAGTTCTTAGAGTTTCTGGATGAAGTGGATGCGGATTCTAAAGTCCGATGCCTGGTCATTCGAAGCACGGGCGATGACGTGTTTTGCGCGGGATGGGACTTGGCAATGTTTGAATCCGTGGATCAAAAAAGTATCGATATATTGCTCAATGATGGTGCGCGCATCTCTAAAAAAGTTCATTTTTTGAAGAAGCCCGTGATCATGCAAATCCAAGGCCCCGCAGTTGGCACAGGGACCATCATTTCACTGCTCGCAGACGTGAGGATCGTGGCAAACAAGAAAGATATCTTTTTTCAATTGCCCGAGTTGATCATTGGTCCGGGTATTTTTCCTGCAACGGGGCCCACGGTTGGAGCTGTAAAGCTCCTAGGGAACGCCAGGGCAAAAGACATGCTATTAACCGGAAGGAGAGTGAGCTTAGAAGAATTCAATTCTTGGGGCGCAATTAATCAGATTGTCGACCCTCCCGAAGATCTACCCAACGCGGTCAAGGATTATGCTAAAGAACTCTCCCGAAAATCTCTTGAAATATTAGCTCTTACCAAAAATGCCATAAACACCATGTCCACGCGGTTGGCCAATGAGTTTTATAACCTCGAAAATGATTATGCAGAGTATTATTTTGCAGGGCTGAAAGGAGAATCTAGAATCGGGTTGGATCAATTTCTGCAAAGAATGTCCAAAAAATATACCACGTTGAATTAATTATATATCTCATCGTAGTATTATAATAAACTCAAGCATTTTTTTAATTTTGTTTGTCTAATGGTTAGGTTTAAAAAACTAAGTAGTTTCATAGACTTTTTACAAATAAAAATTAAGAAAATAAGGGAAATTTTAATTATTTGCTTTATCCGCGTTTTTAGCAATAGCCTCTACGACTTGAGACCAGATAGGAGATGGTAAACTGTGTCCCATGCCCTCAATGATTATTAATTCCGCTCCGGGTATACTTCCTGCTGTTTCTTTACCACCTTCAATTGGGACTAAAGGATCATCACCACCATGAATTATAAGTGTAGGAACTTTTATTGTTTTAAGTTTTGGGACGCGACTTTCAGCCCCTAATACTGCAAACATTTGTCTTTTCATTCCTTGCGGATAAAAAGAACGGTCAAAGGCGGCGGCAGCTCGTTCACGGTATACATCTTCGGGATAAGGAAACCCAGATCCATATAGAATTCGCCAATTTTTTACAGATTGCTTAATGTTCGCCTCACGCTCTGTAGGTGCTGGTGTTATTAAAACCTTCATGGCTTCTGGTCTCGCTTGAGGAAGATCGGGATTTCCTGTCGAACTCATGATAGAAGTTAAACTCAGAACGCGGTTTGGATGATTTAATGCAATTAGCTGAACTATCATTCCTCCCATCGACACACCACAAATATGAGCTTTTTCTATGTTAAGCACATCCAAAAGACCAACCGCATCGTTAGCTATATCTTCCATGGTATAGGGACGCGATATGGTCTTGCCCTTCTGCAGTGCCATAAGTTCTTTCATTATATCTGGATCACCAGCCTCTTCAAATTTGGTAGATAACCCTACATCTCGATTATCAAAACGAATCACGTAAAATCCCTTATCCACAAACATCTCACATAATTCCACGTCCCAAGAAATCATCTGAGATCCTAATCCCATTACTAAAAGTAACGGTTTCGCTGAAGGATCTCCAAACGTGTCATACTCTATCTCAATATTATTAGCTTTCGCTTTTGGCATTAATATTACGTTTGTTTTCTTTTATTGTTATTTACATATTGCTCTTTACTTATTTAAATTTCTTTCCTAAATTCATTCTTCTCCACTTCGATTAAATTTTCTCTTTCTTTTGAAAATTGAAAAAAAAACTTGTTCCTGTCATGAGCTTCTACTTTATTTTGAGAAAGAGATCATTTGACATGAATGTAAAAATTTAAATATCCTCTTATTACTTTGTAATTTACACTGAAATCTAATTATAAAAATAATTAAAAAATAAAATCACATTGAGGTGGTATATAAAAATGATATTTATTTCATATTGGGAGCTGAATCCGGATTTTGATCCAGGAGAAATGGCTGAAATAGCCCAAGAGCTTATTGGTAAGAAACTCTATCCCGCTGAAGGCGTAAAACAACTAGCATATTATATTAGTACCTCGGATTATTGGGGTATTGAGATAGATGAAGCCGAGAATGCAGAAGCTATGGTAAAGAGTATTAATATGTGGAGAATTGCTAAACCGGGTATTATTAAATTTGTTAAAACCACTCCTGCTCTGGAAGTAGCTAAGGTACTCCCAGTGGTACTAAAGCTGAAAAAACAAATAAAAGGCTAATACTTTGATCAAAAACCAATATTTTTTCCTTTTTTTTAGTTATTTAAAAAATAACTATGTTAGTTTTCTTTCTCGCGATAAATTTATGTTAACTTATTTATGTCTAACACTGGACCAAACTCTTATTTTATAAAAAATAAACCATAATATTATATTGATTTCAGTTACCTTAAACTTAGTTAAAGTACTTTTAAATTTTAGAATATATAGCTATAACCGAAAAATGGAGGGAAAATAATTTGGATGGAGATTTTAAAGAGATGTTTCAAACCTTAGCAAGGTATAATAAACTAACTAATCAGGATATGGTTAAAGTCCTAGAAACAATGGACCCCACAAAATTAATTGAAGACCTTGGCTCCTATTACAAGTCAATTATGGGGGTCTTGAACCATCACTTACAGGCAGATATAGGATGGCTTCGAATTCTGGGTACACACATTTCATATTTGAATTTTATTTCACCTCTCCTAGAACGGTTCCCTACAGAGCGTTTGTCCCCTGGTCAACTTTATTGGACATCATTGGACGAATACAAAACAGTACGCTATGAAATCGATGATATTTATGAGAAAGCGATATCTTCGCTACCAGCTTCCGAATTTCCATCTATTATCACCGTCGAAGGTCGTCGTGGGAAATTAGACTACGTTACATGGCGTATATTTCTACATCTTTTCAATCATCAAACTCATCATCGAGGAAGCGTGTCTGTACTATTAGACCAGCTTAATATTGAAAATGATTATTCGAATCTCCTCTGGAAAGTCTAAATAATTATAAAGATTGAATAAATCGGTGATTTTATGCGACAGCTTTTTCATTAGCTACTTATTTTTTGTGAATTAACCGTGATATATCTTTTCTATCGTTATATTTCAATCCGATAGATATTAGCATTATATTCTTTTCTAATTTTTTCCATCATATCTTCCCTTAATTCTTTTTCTGGAAGAAAAAATACGGGACAATCTTGTAGAATTGCTAAAGATATTGAAAAACAATCAGTAATGGCTATTGAATATTTACATTTAATACTTGCTGCTTTTTTGAATAACCATGCATCACTTATAGTATTCATAATGTTTCCTAACTTTTTGATCAAATTTTCTGCTTCCCTTATTCCTTTTTGTCTACACGCAATGTAAAATAGTTCTGTTTTGATTAAATTATGACCATAAACCGTTATCTTCGAATTTAGATTAAAAATATATTCTTCCAATATCGAATTAATATCTTGAACCTCATCCATAAAATAACATAGCAAAATACTCGTATCTAAGACGATATTTTGAGTTTCATTAAGAACTCGTTTCATTTTATTCAAATCATTTCTCACCAGCATTCAATGGAGCAATATTTTCTTCTCTTTCCAAATCTTTTTTTCGTTCTTCTGAATAAATAGCTCGTGTAGATTTCGGTAATGTCCCTCTTAATGATCTGAACTCTTCCAAGCTTGTTTTTCTTATCACGCTCAAGGGTTGACTTTCTATCAGATATTCAATGAGCTCATTATACGTGATTGAACTTCCCTTTTGCTCTTCTAATCTCAATTTAATGGCAAATAACTTCTTTTTTGTCTCATCATCAATTTGAATAGTTGTAGTCATGAAGCATTCCTCTATAGACCTATAATTTCTATAATCCTATAGAATATATAAATTTATTCATCAATACAATTCATCCATCTCTGACCAATCTGCGTGAAATAACCGAATATTTAAATAGGTTTGAAATAATTTAATTAAATATACCTACGCAATTCCTTTATAAATGAGTTATTAATTTCCAATTAATTAATTTAATAATTGATCTTTTCTCATATTATTTTAAATAAAAAACCTCTATATAAGAGAGGATCTTGAAATTTATTACAGATTCCATTGAAACTTTCTTAGATAATCAACAATCAAGACTAA
>Ga0315536_1000574_pt1 | contig 18416 bp, 22 predicted proteins | sample SalMarSW160230MG_FD_203093 | JGI IMG/M metagenome (GOLD analysis project Ga0315536, IMG submission 203093) | Salt marsh sediment microbial communities from the Plum Island Ecosystem LTER, Massachusetts, United States - Salt Marsh Sediment SW1602-30 ... | reverse complement strand
TGCCATTTTATTTCATTACGACGGCGTGTTCATCGCTCCGATCATGGCTTACTATCTTTACCACTGGCATAAGAAATACAATAATGTTAAGTTCTTGATGTCTGCCGCAGCTTTTTCAGGCATACTTCTGGCTTTTTTCTACATCCCCTTCATCATAAACATTAGCCAGAACACACTGGCCTACTGGGGAGGCCGGATCACGGGTGAAGTTTCAGCCAAGCTGTCCAGCTCAAAATACTTGTTCACCGTCTATCAGCCCATTTATGTCATTCATTTTTATACTATGTTGTTTTTGTCAGGCTGCACCTATATTTGTTTGCACTTTTTTAAAAAGATCTTTCCCAAGAACAAAATATTTAATAAACTACCTGACCTGAGCTTTAAGATGCCTATCATTTTGGCCATATCAGCTTGGTTCATCTTTTCAGCGGCCTTTTTCGAAGGCCTGGTCTACATTCCCGGCACACATATTTACAACTACCTTTTGCCTATGTTCGTCATTTTGGCTTTGGGGATAGAATTTATCGAAAAGATCTTGGACAAGTTCAGTAAATTATTTATACCGTGGGTGATCTCATACACGGGTATACTTGTTCTGTTCTTATTTTTATACCTGCAATCTTACGCCATATTTGTCGATCATAGCAAGGAATATCCCTGGGAAACGGAAAAATTTCTTATTTGGGAGTTTCCCAAGCCTACGCCTATCTTTCACTTGAGCATGTTTGGTTTTCCTTATTTTAGAGACTGGGAAGAGATCAGAAATGTTGTCATGGCGTCTGACAACAACGGTTACTATTCGACTAATGAGAGAGAAAGTATAGCTAGATACTACGTCCCTTTAAAAAAGAGCACTGATGCTGCCGGATACTATATCTACATTCTGAACCCGCAGAGCTTTACTAACACCATACAGCAGGAAAAAGCTCAATATTGGGCTGACAGGTATGCTCCTGTGTTCTCATTTAGCAAAGGAGGAAAGGATATGGTCAGGGTTTATAGTATGGAACCAGGAAAACTTGAGCAGATCATAGAGAAAGGTTACTAAAATATGTTTCAGGAACTTAACTACCAAATGGAGTTTGTCAGTGCCTTTGGTGCAGAGCCACTGTTTGCTTCAGTACTGCTTATTTTTGTTATCGTGTATCTCTGGAAAAAGTCACACACAAATTCAGCGACTGTTATGGCTTTGTCCGCCGTAAGTATCATATATTCGACTGCTCTAAAAGAAGTTTTTAAATGGCAACGCCCCGAAGCCGCACTGGCAAAGTATTATCTTCCTTTTGATGTTTATAGCTTTCCTAGCACACACGTAGTCTTTTACACAGCCTTTTGGGGATTCCTGTTCTATCTTAGTTTTAAATATGTTAAAGAAGGAAAGCTGTTTTTCCATATCTTAAGATGGGCCTGCGTTTACATGCTTATTACTGTGGGAGCTTCGAGAGTCTTTTTGGGTGTTCATTTTGTCAAAGACATAATAGGAGGCTATTTTTTTGGACTGATGTTTTTGATTCCCATGATCTGGCTTGATAAGAATCTAGACAAATCTGGGATAAAAAATAAGGAGAAAAACAAAGAGAAGCACCAAAGCTGATATAAGAACAAACCCGGCAGAAACATCTTTGATTATCCTAGCTCCGTCATTACGCTCCGGTATGAGAACATCAATAAAATTCTCAACCACAGTATTTATCATCTCCGCGGAAAGCATCAAGCCGTCAGATATTATAAGCAAACCCCATTCAATATAAGATATTTGGTATTTTAGACCAAAGAAGATGGTGGCTACCGAGATAACAAGCTGAACTCTAAAATTAGGTTCATTGATAAGAGTGTGGGCTAATCCGGCAAAAGCGTATTTAAAACTTTTTGCGTGTCTCCTGGGATGGTGGGAGCTAAAAAATTGTTTCATAATATGATTTTAGGTTGTTATAGATATACAATCAAGCTGGGCAATTTCAAGATTATAAGTTATGATAAAATAGTCCGGTCATGAAAAAAAGAAAATGGCTTATCATAATAGGTATTTTGGTTGTAGCTTTAATAGGATATTTACTATTTTTCAGAAAAACCGGCATTCCCGTCAAAGAAATAAAGATAAAAAATGTGGTCGTTAAAAAGACTGTTAGTGCGGCCGGAGAAGTTAAATCAAGAGAGCAAGCGGACCTGTCTTTTTCAGCCATGGGCAGGCTCTCCGATATAGCGGTGGAAGAAGGAGATGTGATATCTGATGGAGCGTACATAGCCTCCCTTGATAATTTTACTGAAGCGCAGTCAACGCAAGCCGTAAAAGATGGCAGGGATGTAGCTAAGAGAGATCTGGAACTTTATGTAGAGCAGTATGAAACAAATATGGATGCGGTAGGAGGCCAGGACGAGTATGCCATAGGTAAGAGAAGATATGAAGAGCTGCTTAGCAAGGCTGAGGCAACCTATCAGGCACAGCTTGGAACTTTAGGTAAGACTTATATCTACGCTCCGTTTGCCGGAAAAATAATAGATATTTATTATGAGGCCGGAGAGACAGTGATCTCCGGATCTCCGGTGGTGAAGATCGCAGATGAGGATCAGAAGATATTCGAAATACAGTTGGATCAGGAAGATTTTACCTATTTGGAACTTGGCCAAGAAGTTGATATAAAGCTTGATGCTTTCGAAGATGAGACGTTTACCGGCATAGTTACGAAACTTCCCAGTTATGTTGAAGACAACGCCGGGAAAGATTTTGTTATTAAGATAGATATTACCGGAGACAACAAAAACAAGGCACTTTTGGGCATGACGGGAGATGCATACATAATATTGGCTAAAACAGATGGTGAAGTTCCGGCACTGACCTTTGATGAAGTGCAGTACGATATTGATGACAAACCTTTTGTTTATGTCTTTAATGAGGGTAGGGTAGAAACGTTATATATTGATCTGGGATTAAAGGGCGATATTTACACAGAGATAAGATCAAATATAGATAAGCCTATAATCCAGGAAAGCGATTCCAAGTACGATCTCCAAGATGGGGTTAAAGTTAAATTGATCAGGTAGTATGTCACTTCTTAAAGCGGAAAATATTTCCAAATTCTACCAGGTAGGTGAGTCTAGTATTAGCGCTCTTAAAGATATCTCTATGGAAGTAAAAAAAGGAGATTTTTTAGCCATTGTAGGAAAATCCGGTTCAGGAAAATCTACTTTGATGCATATTCTTGGTCTTTTAGATACTCCTACATCAGGAAAACTTTTTCTCAATGGTAAGAATGTGAGCCATTTATCAGAACTTGAGCTAGCTGGCATAAGGAACAAGGAAATTGGCTTTGTCTTTCAATCTTTCAATTTATTAGCCAAGACCACTTCCTTGGAAAACGTTATTTTACCTCTGCAATATAGTAAAGTACCCAAAAAGATGTGGCAGCAAAAAGGCGAGGAAGCCCTGAATTTAGTGGAGCTAAGTCATCGTATGAATAACAAGTCAAATGAGCTGTCCGGAGGAGAAAAACAAAGAGTAGCCATTGCCAGAGCTCTAATAAATGAACCCTCGTTAATTTTAGCTGATGAGCCTACAGGAAACCTTGATTCAAAAACAAGTGCGGAGATAGAAAAACTACTTATTATACTTAACGAGAACGGCAAAACATTGATCATAGTCACCCACGATGAAGACCTGGCAAAAATAGCCAAAAATACCATTACCTTGTCTGACGGAAAGATCGTAAATGATTAAATATCTAGAAGTTTACAAAACATCAAATAAAGCCTTGTTACTGCACAAAGGCAGAACGATCCTTACCATGCTGGGAGTGATCATTGGCGTGTTCGCTGTCATTACCCTGGTCTCTATGGGCATAGGAGTACAAAACTATGTGACAGACCAGTTCGAATCTATTGGCTCTAACGTTCTTTTTATAACTCCGGGCAATGCGGGATTTGCCGAAGACCCGGCTAATCTTTTCGGAAAATTGAAGTTCGAGGAGAAACACATCAAATTAATAGAAAGCTACGCCGGTGATTATATTGATATTGTCAGTCCTTCTGTGAGGTTCTCAGGCACTGTGAAATACAAAACTAGGTCCTATTACAGCTCTATTCTCGCCCCAAATTACAAAGCTCAGCAGGCATTTGATCTTTCTTTGCAGGAAGGCAGGTTTTTTAACGAAGCTGAACAAAATAACAAGATACGTATAGCCATATTAGGACCGAATGTAGTCGAGGAATTATTTCCGAATATAAACCCGATAGGGCAGAAGGTAAAAATAGAGGATTTTACATATGAGGTCATAGGTTACACTAAGAAGAAAAGCCAGGACTTTGATAATAATGTCTACATGCCATATACCGTGGCCATGTCCGATTTTGGTATAAACAATTTTCAGGGCATGGTAGTGAAAATCAAGAACAGGGATGACATGGAGCTGGCAAAAAAGGAGATCACGCTGGCTTTACTACGTGACCTCAATAAAGACGATTTTCAAATAATTTCGGCAGAAGATATCTTATCCTCTATTCAAAATATATTGTCTATCTTGACAACCGCCGTGGGAGCCATAGCCGGCATATCTCTGATAGTGGGCGGCATAGGTATCATGAACATCATGCTCGTTTCCGTAACGGAAAGGACCAGAGAGATAGGTCTAAGAAAAGCTGTTGGCGCCTCTCCTAAGGATATAGCACTGCAATTCGTGTTCGAAGCTATTATGATAAGCGTTGGAGGCGGGGCCGTTGGTTTGCTCTTGGGATGGCTGGCCTCCTTGGCCGCTAGAAGCTTTGTACGGACTGAGGTGCCCCTGTGGGCTGTTTTGCTAGCTTTTGGCTTCTCTGTTGTAGTGGGAGTGGTATTTGGAACCTATCCGGCCATTAAAGCTAGTAAAAAGGATCCCATTGAAGCTTTGAGATATGAATAGGTCACTGTTTGGTCAATAAAAGGGTGTAAGAATGTTTGTCAGTCAGTTTATACCCCTTAGTGTTTAGCGTAATTTCTTTATCATCATCGAAAACCTTCCAAATGTAACCTTCAGGAGCTGTTTCATTGTTGATACGGTCATATTGTGTGCCGTATGTATATTCGGTTTTTTCGTAGATGAAAACGTCTTCTTTTACTAATAATTCTAAAAGATCGTCAAAGGTTTTTATGTTCTCTAATCTTTTTTCATATATCCTTTGGTTTTTTAAACCATTAATTTTCAGAGTAACATCAACCGGCTTTACTTCTTCAGAACTCTTCTCTTCCGTTTTTGTCTGCACTGAAAGTCTATCGGTGTTTAATACTTTTCTAACATAAAAAAAAGCAGAGATCAAAAATATGATGTAAAAAATGGGAAAATATTTCTTGAATTTCTCCATGTAAACAATTATAACAGCAAATAAGTTCTACCTTGCCGCGTCTTTGACAGTAGGATGCTGAGAAAACCATTGTAGACAATCGTAAAAGGTTCTGTATTTTTGTATCGTCATCTCCACAGTTATGCTATCTGAACCGTTTCTAATGCCCTCATTGATCTTTTCATGATCAGTAGTGCATTGAGATTTGTCGTGTGAGCTGAGTATGAAAGTATCACCGTTGTTGACAGTATATTTGCACGGACAGTCTTTGCATGCATAACAGGTAGTTGGATCGAAGGTAACTCTGAAATTTACGGAGGTATCATATGAGGTGAACTTTTTTACTACCATACCCAGGGGTATGAACAACAGAGCGACTGACAGGGCAAGCAGGGCATTTCTCAACGACTCCATTTTTTTATAATACCAAATAAAAATACCTTAATATAGTATAATTCTAATGTCTTGCCCCCATAGCTCAACGGATAGAGTACTCGGCTTCGAACCGAGGGGTTGGGAGTTCAAATCTCTCTGGGGGCGCCATTTTGTTTCTGGACGAATAGGGTAAAATGTAAACATGGAAAATAGTCAAAACCAAGATCAGACAGAGGTACAAGAGCTGGAACCGGTAGAGGGTATAGATGAAAGAGTGTTGAATACACCAGCGGAAGATCAGAAGGTTACCATTCCGCAGATAGACGAAGGTCAACAGATTAATACCTTCATGCAATTCAACAAAACACCTCAGGTCCAACCGGGTCAGGGTATAGTGCTGGATCTGGCTGGAGAAAAAGCCGAGATAAAAGAAGAGGATATACAGGGAGAAACCGATACTAAACTCTTAAGGAAGATGACGGGTCAGGAGCTTTCCGGTGATGAGGCTGCCAATCCTGGAGCCTTTATCATCATCATATTCGTGGCTATATTATTGTTTGGATTTTTGGTCTTGAATATGAAAAGATCGGAGGAGATAGGTAAATTACAGCAAGAAATAGAGAAATTGAAAAAGTTTAGTATCTCAAGCAAGTAGAAAAAATAACGTTTTGGGGGCGTAGCTCAGTGGTAGAGCACCTGGCTCTTAACCAGGGTGTCGAGGGTTCGATCCCCTCCGCCCTCACCAAAGAAAAAACCGCAAGGCCAATTTTTCATTTTATGGCTTGCGGTTCTGTCAACTCACAATGCATTCTAGATATTACATCAATCTTATCTGCGTTTAATTTTGCCCAGCACCTACCAAATCCCTGAGGCGTGTTGCCAACTTCTACGATCGCATACTTATCTTGCTCTGTCTGTACAAAGGGACAATCCTGTTCCATGCACTCAATGTCATTTTTAGGCGCGTAAATACCTTGAGTTTCTACTACTAAGTTTCCAGCTACAGGAAAGATATCCAGCTGAACTACCACGAAGGTAAAAAACACATGGTAGTAGGTGAGGACATCGTTGCCTTCATTTTGCCAGAGAGAATTAGCTATAAAACAAGGCTCTTCGAGGCATTTTTCGAACGTTTCCCGAGCAAAGTGGGCTTTGATATCATCTTTACGTATAATCAGCACCGCCTGCGGAACTACTATAAGTAACAGGAAGGTAGCCAGGAAAAGCCTGTGCGTTCTCCACGTGTCTTTCACAATAAAACTCCTATCTTAGTTCGATAAAGACTTTTATGAGAATGGCAAATGACGTGACGGCAAAAACGTAGAACGCACCAAATAATATGTTGATGATGATGTAAAGAACTCTTCGTGAGCTTGACATGTCTATAATCCTTTTTTTATTTAACGGTTGTGGTGATTATAATAATAAGTTTAAAATAGTGCAAAGACGTTATGCACGAAAATAAGAAAAAAACATTGATCTTCGATTTTGATGGGACATTGGCAGACACCATTGGACTTTTTATTGATATTGCCAAAAAACTAGTGTTAAAGCTTGATATGAAAGTACCGGAAAACACATTTTCCAGAGAAAGTATAAAAAAATATAGGAACTTGACTCTCAAGCAGCTACAGTCAGAATTTAATATTGGTCCGTTTTTGGCTTTAAAACTACTGACTGAAGGAAGAAAAGAGTACTCCAGAGGTGTTAAAAGTATAAAATTGTTCGAAAATATTAAAAGTACACTAAAAGAGCTCGATAACATGGGTTTTGAGCTGGGGATCTTATCATCCGCTAATGCCGGAAACATCAGATCCGTGTTAAAAAAGGAAGATCTGGAGATCTTTGCCTTTGTTTATCAGTCGAAAAAATTGTTTGGTAAGGCAACCTGGCTAAAAAGGATCATGAAAAGGGAAGGTCTGGAAATTGAGAACGTGATCTACATAGGAGATGAGATACGCGACGTGCATGCAGCTCAAAAAGCTGGTGTAGAGAGCGGGACTGTGACCTGGGGTTTTAACAGCCAAGAGTTGTTATCGTCTGCAAACCCTGATCATATATGGGGAAAGCCGGAAGAAATATTGGCTTTTTTCGATAAGAAATAATATATAATACACATGTTTGCCAGAGTGGTGAAATTGGTATACACGCAGTGTTCAGAACGCTGTTCCCTTTAAAGGGAGTGCGGGTTCAAGTCCCGCCTCTGGCACCAATTACCGGCTGTAAAGTTGGTATAATCATGTAAGTAACTTTTGGGCGAGTGGCGGAATTGGTATACGCGCAACGTTGAGGTCGTTGTGGGAGAAATCCTGTGCAGGTTCAAGTCCTGTCTCGCCCACCAGATGACTTAGTGAGCAAAGCGAACTTAGTCAGCTGGGGTCCCCGAAGGTGGCACCAAGCAATTTATTGTTCTGCCTTAATGAAAAAACATAACAACACAATTTTGAAAGTTTTGCTGGTCCTAGTGACGTTTGCGGCTTTTTCGAATGTAGCGCGCGCCTCAGAAGAGGCCGTATCCAAATTCAACACTATCATCAAGATCACAGAAGATGGTAAGATCCATGTTCGGGAAGAAATTACTTACGATTTTGGTGATAATAGCAGACACGGCATTTATAGATATATTCCTTACAAAAAGACTAATAACGAGGGTAAAAAGTTCGTTTTAGGCATAGAAGATGTTTATATACAAGATGACAACGGGCGTCCTTTTAAGTTCACTACTACAAAGAACTCATCAGATGGAGAGATGGAATACAAAATAGGTGATCCAAACGTGCTTGTTTCGGGCAAAGTATTTTATGAAATAGACTATGTTGTTTCCGGTGCTTTAACTTACTTTGAAGACCACGACGAACTTTATTGGAATATAACCAGTAATGGCTGGGACGTACCTATTTTAAATTCTTCGAATATCATTGTGCTACCGGATAGCGCTCCCTATGATACGGTAAGAATAGGATGTTACACCGGTTATTATGGCGAAAATGGCACTGCTTGCCATACGGAGGTAACTAAGCAGGGTGTTTTGGTAAACACAACAGACAAGTTAGATGCTAATGAAGGTCTGTCTTTAGTTGTAGCTTTTCCTAAGAATTTAGTGCAAGTACTGGAACCAAAACCAGACTCGTCTTGGATCTTAAGTGCAGTTATTGCCACTCTTGCCATTACATTTGCACTGTTCTGGTATGTTTATTACCCCATAAGAATGCTAACAACCAGACTAAAAAATAGAAAATACTTACAAGAGAACAAAAAAGTAGTAGCGGCTTGGTTCGAACCACCTAAAGATGATAAATTCACAGAGTATACACCAGCTGAAACAGGCGTACTTATAGATAAAAGCCCTGATCATAAGGAAGTAACGGCTACTATTATAAACTTGGCGCAGAGGGGATATTTGAAGATAGCCAAAGAGGGTAAGGATTTTATTTTCATGAAGCAGAAAGACTATAAGGATGACCCTTTTCTTAAAAGTTACGAAATTTTGATACTTGACGGCTTGTTCGAAGATAAGGAATTTATAAAAACCAAGGATCTGAAAACCTCAAAATCATTTGGGCAGAATATGGTCAAATTCATGGATGAGGCGGTAGAAGCGTTGGAAAAGAAGGGTTTGTTCGAAAAAGATCTCTCCAAAGAAAAAACGAAATTTGTTGTCCTTAATATCTTTGCCGGCATATCCTTTAATGTTTTATATTTGATATTCACCTACATAACGAGAAATCACTACATAAGATTTAGCAAAAAGGGAGTAGAGAAGTATTCGGAGACGCTATCACTGCACAATTTTATTGTTTCTCAAGACGAGAAATTTGATTTTCAGGCTGATAAAATGATGTTTTTCGAAAGACTGCTTCCTTACGCTACAGCCTTTGGCGTGGAAGATGTCTGGACAAAAAGATTTAAGGACCTGCAGTTCACGCAAAGCGATTGGTATGACGGCGATCTATCTGATGTGGGTGCTTATGCAGCTATTTCTAATAGTTTGAATAGGTCAGTACAGTCTTCTATGAGCTATTACTCCGGAGGTTCAAGTTCCAGCGGATTTTCCAGTGGTTTTTCAGGTGGAGGGGGCTTTTCTGGAGGTGGGGGCGGCGGAGGTGGCGGAGGAAGCTGGTAATTGTACCTATTTTGTGGTTTGGTATAATAATTTAGCTTTGCGAGACAGTTTGCGAGAGTATGTTACTAGCTTCGCTAGAAACACGCTCTACGCTCACTTCGTTCGCGAGAGTAGTTCAGTGGTAGAACGCTTCCTTGCCAAGGAAGAGGTCGCGGGTTCAAGTCCCGTCTCTCGCTCCATGGGGCGGTAGCCAAGGTGGTCACGGCACCGGTCTGAAAAACCGGCTATGTGGGTTCGATTCCCACCCTCCCCACCAAAAGATGAAAGTTAAAAAGATTATTTTTGTTGTCATCGTTTTATCAGCTTTGATATTTCTCTTAATTACATTAATCTTCTTTATAAGATTTAGCTCTCTTGGCTATATGGAAAATATACCTTTCAAGTCATTTTATGCAGAAAAAGAAGCTAGAAGGATCGCCGTAAATGGATGCATTAAAGAAGGAGAGTCTTTAGGTAAGGCTACATACAATAAGTTCTCAAATACTTGGTGGTTCGAAACAAATATCCAAGTTTCAGAAGATGACTGTTCTCCTATATGTGAAGTTAGCGAATCTTCGAAAACTGCTAAGCTGTTTTGGCGTTGCAAGTAAAATTCCTGTGATAAAATTAACCGATGCGTAAGTATTTAGCCTATCCGCTATCAATATTTAATTTCGGCTCAGATATTGGAATATCCATCATTACAGTAGTCCTCCTATCAAAATATCTCGACTTTCAGCTAACGCACCGCTGGGTGATGCTGAGCATGATATTTTCACTACTGCCGGACGTTGATATGTTCGTGGAGGCGCCTCTGGTAGTTTTCAAGCACATCAAAAGGGACTCTATACACAGGAACTACACTCATTTTCCTTTAACCTACCTTCTCTTTGGCATCATCTTGCTTATGATGGAAAAAAACGTCGGTATCTTGTTTATTGTAAACTTAACACTGCACTTCATTCACGACAGCTTAGGCACCGGTTTTGGCATCGCCTGGCTCTACCCGTTCAAAAAGAGCCACTACAAATTCTTTGCCAGGTTCGACGGCCAGCTTTCTAAGAATCTGGTGCAGGTATGGCTACCTAAAGTAAGAGAAAGGGTAATAAAAGCTTTCGAAGATACCAACTGGATGCAAAATCTCTATGTTAATTCATGGAAAAAGAAGTTTATCACCACTGCTGAGGGTCCCAGCATGGCCTGGCTCAAAGAATTCTACGGTAAAACACGCTGGTTCTACGTGGTCGAAGTCATTATTACCATCGTCGGCATGATAGTCCTCTATAAGATAGAGTTCTAAAAACCCCCCGGAAACAGAACGTGCCGGGAATTTCTCCCGGCACATTCGATAAACATATTCCTAATCAAAGGTAATACAATTATTCTTTTCTGGGTCTTGCCTCGTTGACAACGACATTTCTGCCTTCGATGTCTTTACCGTTAAGCTCTTCTATGGCTTTGTCAGCCATATCATCTTCCAGTTCGACGAAACCGAAACCTTTTGATCTTCCGGTTTGTCTGTCAGTGATGATGACAGCTGAAGAAACAGAACCGTAATCCTCGAACAGAGTTTCCAGATCGGCATCTCTGTAAGAGTACGGCAAGTTACCTACATATAATTTTTTCATTTAGGAGAGCACCTCCTTCATTCACTTTAATGAAGGAGAAAAATCAACCTTATCATTAAAGAACCAAATAACAGCAGTATTGTAGCACCTTTGCGGTGTTTTGGATATAGGTTGTTGACAAGAACATTTATTTTATGTATATTGACCTTTGTCCCACCGAGAGTTCGCTCTCACCGGGACGCTGAAGAAACCACCTTAGGGTGGTTTTTTCACTTTTCTGCTACAATTTTCTTATGAAGATCCGCCCTAAGAAGTTTAACGAGCTTTCCTTAAAGACAATAGATCCGGTCATTAGAATTCTGATCTTTTCCGATATGCTAATTATAGGCGCTATGGGCATGTTCGGGCCTCTATACGCTATTTTCGTCGAAGATTTCATTGTCGACGCCAGTGAGATAGTTGTGGCCGTGTCGATTTCTATCTATCTGATCTCAAGGAGCATCCTGCAAATACCCATAGCTACGCTCTTAGATAAGATAAAAGGGGAGAAAGATGATTATTACCTTATGGTGATATCCAGCTTTTTAGTGGGCCTTCTTCATCTATTTTTCTTATTTATCGATCAAGCCTGGCAATTATTCCTACTTCAAGCTTTAATAGGCATATTTACAGCCGTTACTTATCCTTCATTTTGTGCCATATTCACCAGACACATAGATCCTCATTTTGAAGCTACAGAGTGGGGTGTTTATCAAACATTTGTGGACTTGACCAGCGCGGCTACAGCTTCTATTGGTGGTTATATAGCGGAAATATATGGTTTTCCTCCTTTGGTGGTGACCGTGTCCATTATCTGCATGATTGGGGCTTTGGTCATGATACCTTTGAAAAAGAACATTATATATAAAAGGCAATAGGGGCTTGTTTTTCCAGATACATCTTTATTTTCGTAAGAGCTGTTCTATACACTTCAATAGTGTTTATTGCCAAAAATACTAACCCTCTCAATATTTTTGGGTATCTTTTTTTCCAGTGTTTATCATAAAATATCTTCATTGCCTTAGCAGACGTCTTATGCATTTTTAATTTAGTTTCTGCTGAGGCAGTGGTTACGTCTTTTGTGGTTTTTCTCACACCAACAGAGGCTCCCTTATAATGTACGGTTGTCCACATGGGAAGGTACATTATTTTCCATCCTTTTTGTTTAGCTCTCCAACAAAAATCCACATCCTCTCCGTATAGAAAGAAGTCCGTGTCCCACTTTCCCACATCCGAAAAAACGTTTTTTCTAATCAGCATAAAGTGTGATATGCAAAGATCGATCTCGTGAGGAGCCTCCATATTCTCCCAGCCCATAAAGTAGCCGTTAAAGATCTTAGATCTTGGTAGAAGTCTATCCAGCCACAAAAAGTGCGAGATAGCCGTCCATGGTGTGGGAAAACCTCTATGCGCGTCCATATCCAACTGGAAATCCCTTTGTAATAGTTTGCATGTGGCTATACCAACATCTTTGTGCTCTTCCATATAGTCGACCATGCCCTCAATGGTTCCCTTTTCTGGGAACGCATCTGAACCCATATAAAGCAGATAATCTCCTACAGCTTTTTCCAGACCAATATTGCTGCTAGCTGCTAAACCATTGTTTGGAGCTTCTATTAAAGTTACCCATGGGTATTTATCTTTGGGAAATTCTTTTTTCATCATCTCGGCAGAGCCGTCAGGGGAATCGTTGTCTACCACAATAACCTCCAGATCACCATACTTGCCTTCAAGATTTTTGAGACAGTCTCGTAAAATATCTTTTGTATTGTAGTTGACAATAATAATTGACACTTTAATCATGATTTAAATACTACAATTCCTCTTCTTTTTTTACAAACTAATTTACTAATCTTGTTTGCTATAAGTCTTTATATTTGCTAAAATACCTTTTGTGAAAGGAATAGTTCTGGCAGGAGGATTAGGTACTAGATTGTACCCTCTTACCCATGCTACAAATAAACATTTACTTCCTGTTTATGATCAGCCTATGGTATTTTATCCAATTCAAACATTGGTAAACGCCGGTATAACCGAGATCATGATCGTAACGGGAGGGCCTCATGCGGGCCACTTTATGAGGGTATTAAAAAACGGTAAAGAGCTTGGAATTGATGAGCTCTCTTTTGCATTTCAGGACAAGGACAGCGGAGGCATTGCCGACGCCCTGGCACTGGCTGAAGATTTTTCAGACGGTGAAGATGCAGCCGTAATACTAGGTGACAATACAACTGACGCTGACATCTCTGAAGCAGTAAAAGATTTTAAGGGCGGTGCTAAGCTGTTCCTAAAAAAGGTGCCTGATCCGCAAAGATACGGAGTTCCGGTTTTCGACAAAAGAAATCCAAAAAAGATAGCTAAAATAGAGGAAAAGCCAAAAGAACCTAAATCTGAGTATGCTGTAACCGGTATATATTTATATGACAATAAGTGCTTCGAATATATAAAAGAAATTAAACCATCAGATAGGGGACAGCTGGAGATAACTGACCTAAATAACATATACATCAAAAAAGGCACTATGAAATGGGAGCTCCTCCATGGCTTTTGGACCGACGCCGGAAAATTTGAAACCTTATATTTATCAAATATGTACTGGGCTGCCAAGAAAGGGTTTTAATGAAATGAAGATATTAGTTACCGGAGGAGCCGGTTTTATTGGTTCCAATTTTGTAAGATATTGGCTGGAAAAAAATCCTAAAGATAAGATAGTCAATTTGGACATATTGACTTACGCCGGAAACTTGGATAATACAAGAGAATTCCAGGCTAACAAGAATTACCGGTTCATCTATGGCGATATTTGTGATGAGGTCTTAGTTGATGAGCTTATGTCCGACACGGACATTGCCGTTCATTTTGCCGCTGAATCTCATGTTGACAGGTCTATAGAAGATCCGGAACTATTTTTAATTACAAATATTCTGGGAACAGGTGTACTTTTAAGATCAGCCCTCAAGAACAAAATAGACAGATTTCACTACATATCTACAGACGAAGTGTTTGGGGCGCTGGCATTGAATTCTAAGGATAAGTTTCAAGAAGATACACAATACGATCCCAGAAGCCCATATTCCGCTTCAAAAGCCGGAGCTGACCATTTAGTAAGATCTTATTACCATACTTACGAACTGCCGATCACCATTACAAATTGTTCGAATAATTTTGGACCTTACCAAAGTGTAGAAAAGTTCATACCCAGAGCTATTACCAACGCTCTTGAAAATAAGCCCATTAAGATCTACGGCGACGGTAAATACGTTAGAGACTGGCTTCATGTAGATGACCACTGCACGGCTATTGAAAAGGTCATCAACAAGGGCGTGGTCGGTGAAACTTATCTAGTTGGAGGAGGAAAAGAAGAGATCAATAATCTGAAAATTGCCGAGATGATCCTGGAAATTCTGGAAAAACCAAAAAGTCTGATAGAATTTGTTAACGACAGGCCGGGACATGATAGAAAATACGCCGTGGATTGGAGTAAAATAAGAAGAGACCTGAAATGGAAGCCGGAAAAAGAGTTCAGAGAAAGGCTAGAGGAAACAGTAAAATGGTACATGGAAAATGAATGGTATTGGAAGCCGCAAAAAGAAGAAACAGAGAAGTTCTATGAAAAGATCAAAAGATAAAATACTGATATTTGGTAACGGGCAAATAGGTAACTTCTATCTTGAGTATTTCGATACCGCGCCCGAATATGACGCTGTAATAACCTCCGCAGACGTGACTGATAAAGTTGCTATTGAGGAGATCGTAAATAAAGAAAAGCCATCCATCATTATAAATACAGCCTCAAAAACAAATTTGGAATGGATCAAAGATCACAATCTGGAAACATTCAATGTTAATGTCCTTGGCGCAAATAATCTGGCAGAAATCTGTGCCGACAAAGACATATATTATATCTTCCTTTCCAGCGGTTGTATTTTCGAAAGCAAAGATGAGAACGATACTAAAACAGAAGAGTCGGTTCCGTCCCCCCAAGCCTTTTATTCCTGGACCAAGGTCTGGGCAGAGCAAATAATTCCCTGGCATAAAAAGGATAGTTTTAAATATCTTATTTTAAGACCCAGGCAACCAATTTCCAGCAAGATAAGTGACAAGAACATGCTCATAAAACTTTTAACATTCACAAGATTTGTGGACACCCCTAATACAGGCACGGTCATAGAAGACATGATGGGTTGGACAAAAACCTTGATAGATAAAAAAGTAACCGGCGTAGTACATGTTGCTAATGAGGGTTGGTCGACGCCATATCAAATTGCCTTATTACTTAAAAAGTATGTACTTCCCGAACTCGAAGTGAACATCATGACCAAAGCAGAGCTTGACGCCATAACTCCAGTAAAAAGAGTAGATACCATATTGGACGTTAGCAAGCTTAAAAGTTTGGTAGGAGAGAAAAACGTCAAAAAGTACGAAGATCGGCTTGAAGATGTTGTGAAAATATTAGGTGAAAATATCAGAAACGCAGATAGAGATATGGTAAAAGAGGTTATGGAGAAAACCATCGAACATACCAAGAAAAGGGCCGTGCCAAATGAGGTTTGGCAAAATCTTTGTAATTTAAAATAAAAAAAAGACAAGCTTACAAGGAGAGCGCATCCTCGAGCTTGTCTTATTCTGGGCTAGTGCCCATTTTTACCATTAGTGCCGGACGTTGGCTTTTGTTTCTCTTTTTCTTTTTGCTTCTTATCTTTCTTGGTCATGCTCTCATCAATTGATTCCCGGCAAAACCTAGAAAAATTAAGCAAGGTCATATTCTCTCCTTTTTTGCATGCTTAATATAAATTTAATATAAATTACATAACCTGTAAATATATTATTATTACCCGTGTTGTAATAATGTTATAATATGCGAATGAAAACTTATCTCTACATAATATTGACCATGATATTCTTCGCTCTTGTGGGTATAGGTTTTCTTATCTATAAATCTTATGAAGTTAACAAGGAAGCCTTAGGAAAAAGCCTATCTAAAATGCTCGATGAAACATCCGACAAAGTTTTTGTTACTAATACTCATGATACAGTTATGGTCGAAAATAATAACCACAGTGAGCCCGAGGGGTCTCTAGCAGGCAAACTATGTTACCCTTCTCAAGGAATACCTCCTTTAAATATTTATATTGAAAATGTAGAAACCGGAGATGTGACCAAACAAGAATCAGATTTGAACCAGGATTCTTATAAAGCGGACTTGGCACCGGGAACATATATTGCCTATGCCTATGTCAAAGGTATGGAAGATAGCTTTGGAGGTTATACAGAAGCAGTTCCCTGCGGTTTAAGTGTAGATTGTGAGGATCATAAATTGATTGAATTTAAGATAGTTGATCAGGGCTTGACCTCAGATATTGACATTTGTGATTGGTATGGAGCTGAGGTTCCTGAGGAACCTTCTTTATAATCGTAAAAAATCCCTATAAAAAGCAGAAAGAGCCAGACACCAGGGTGGTCCAGCCCTTCTAATCTTGAAGGTAATTGCTTGTTCTAAATAGAGATACTAAACACTTGATCCAATTTTAAGTACCAGTAAAGAACAAAAACAAAAATCTGCAAGAAACACGGTCGTCTTTCTCCTCTTCCGTGAGTAAACCCACGGCAAATCTCAACCCTGGTAAAAGTTCTCACTCGTAACTGCTTACAGTAGTGAGTACTTGTTGAGTTTTCTTTAGATTTTCAGGCTTTGACCTGGACAGATCTAAAGATTTTTTCGAGGAGGCTGAGGCTGTAGTGAAAAGGGAAGCTATAAAAGCTCCGGCTACTACCGCAGCCAGCAACAACGACCGAATAATCGTTGCTGTTAACAAGTCTCTCACCTCCTTCTAAGTCTCTAAGGACAAAGATGAGGGTAGTGCTTGCCCACCCCCAGAAATTTGCTACGGGTGGACGAATTCACCAAGACTCGCGCCTTGCGATTCGTGCAAATATTATAACAAATATTATATTAATGTAAATACTATAGGTGCTTTTTCTACTGCAAGTACCTCTTCTCTTTTAGTTCGTCAGGTAAAAGGCTGGTCTTATCATACTTTTCATAACCCTTTCCGTAACCCAACTTCTTATTTAGCCTAGTGACGGGGTTTCTGATCTTTAGGGGCACGGGGAGGTTACCGTACTTCCTCACATCGTCCATGGCGGCCATTAAAGCATTGTATGATCTACGGTCCTTCTTGCTTTTAGCTAGGAAAACAGCCCCGTGAGCCAAGTTTATGGCGCACTCGGGGTAACCTATGCTCTGACAGGCTTCAAAGACCTCGTTGGCCACCACCAGAGCCGAGGGGGAGGCTAAACCAACATCTTCGGAGGCAAAAATGACCATTCTGCGGGCAATATAGAGTGGGTCTTCGCCGGATTCGACCATACGGGCCAAATAGTACACAACCGCATCCGCATCTCCAGCCCTCATAGATTTTATAAAAGCGGAGATAGTATTATAGTGTTCCTCACCCTGCTTGTCGTACCTAAGATGTTTTGACTGCAATGTTTTCTTCAAAGTATCCACCGTGATCTTTTTATACAATTTATAAGTATTTTCTATCATGGTTATGGCTTGACGGGCATCGCCGTTAGCCATATTGCTCAGCCATGCTTGAGCGTCTTCGTCAAGCTCAACTGCACCTTTATCTGTGAGCTCTTTAAGAGCCCGGTCAATAATTTGCAACATTTCTTTTTCATTTAATTCATTTAGGACAAAAACACGGCAGCGAGAGAGTAGGGGAGCAATGACCTCAAAACTTGGGTTTTCGGTGGTGGCACCTATCAAAATAATAGTGCCGTCCTCTACATAAGGCAGCAAATAATCCTGCTGAGCCTTATTAAAGCGGTGTATCTCATCTAAAAAGAGAATGGTCTTACTTTGGCTTTTTTGGGCTTTTTCGATGATCTCTTTCACATCAGCTTTACCGGCAGACACAGCCGAGAGATGAAAAAAATCTGCTTTTATCTCTTGGGCGTAAATCATGGCGAGAGTTGTTTTACCTACTCCGGGGGGACCCCAAAATATCATGGAAAAT
>Ga0315536_1000573_pt1 | contig 18426 bp, 21 predicted proteins | sample SalMarSW160230MG_FD_203093 | JGI IMG/M metagenome (GOLD analysis project Ga0315536, IMG submission 203093) | Salt marsh sediment microbial communities from the Plum Island Ecosystem LTER, Massachusetts, United States - Salt Marsh Sediment SW1602-30 ... | reverse complement strand
CGGAATCGCCGACGCGGTTTCCGATGCGGGCGGCCACATCTCCTACGTGAACAGAAGAAAATTCATTCCGGCCCGGTTTCCCCCGGGAAGCGCGATGAAGGAATGGCCCATTTACCTGGACGCGGTCGAATGCGATTGCTTTATAAACGTGCCGGTGGCCAAGCACCACTCCCTGGCGGGACTCACCCTTTCAATGAAAAACCTCATGGGCGTATGCGGCGGAAACCGCGGCATGATACACTGGAACATGGAGCAAAAGCTGCCCGAGCTCACGAAATTCATAAGCCCCGACCTCACGGTCATCGATGCGTACCGCATACTCCTCAGGCACGGGCCGACCGGCGGCAGTCTCGAGGACGTGAAGCTGACGAAAACCGTCATCGCGGGAACGGACCCGGTTCTTGTGGACTCATACGCGTCCACGCTCTTCGGCGTACATCCGCGGGACATCGGCTACATTCGCGTGGCTGAAGAATTCAGGCTCGGCACGACCGAGATTTCGAAAGCACGCATAAAAAAAATCGTCATCTGATTCATGAGTTCTTCGACTAAAAATCTTATTAGGATCCGCCGCCTGACGCAAGTCGTTTCGGTCTTCATGCTCGTCTACATCATCTGGTGTACGCGGTACCCGCTCTCCGGATTCATCAATCCCCGGTTTTACTTTATGGCCGATCCCCTGGTCATGTACGTGACCGCCATAGCGGAAAGGGTGTTTTTGCCTGGTTTGATCTATTCAACGATACTGGTCATCCTGACCCTCATCCTCGGGCGGGGTTTCTGCGGTTTTGTATGCCCTTTGGGAGCCCTTCAGGACTTCCTGGGCTTCGCACGGTCCGGCGTTATGAAAATTTTCCGCAAAAAAGCGAGGGAAGCCGAGCCCCCCGCCTGGCGGCATCTCAAATTCATCATCCTCTTCGTGCTCGTTGCGGTCGCGCTTTTCGGCCTGCAGCTCGCCTGGTTCTTCGATCCGCTCGCCATTTTCGTGCGCTCCTTTGCATTCAACGTACACCCGTTCGTCAACCGTGCCGTGGATTCGGCCGTATCGGGTCTTTCAGCAGCGGCAGGGTATCCCGATGCGCTCGAATCAATATATGACTGGCTGCGCCAGGGCTTCCTGAGCCTTTCAACGCCGGAGTTCCCCCACACGAATATCATCCTCATCATCCTGGCGGCCGTGCTCCTGCTCTCCCTGGTAAAAAGAAGGTTCTGGTGCAGGTATCTCTGCCCGCTGGGGGGCCTCCTCGCCCTGCCCGCACGAAGGCCCCTGCTCAAAAGGGATGTGCACGCGTGCAAAGGGAACTGCGGCGTGTGTAAAAACCTGTGTCGAGTGAACGCAATCAGAAGCGACAACACCTACATCCCCGGGGAGTGCGTTCTCTGCTTCGATTGCACGGCCCTGTGCCCTGCGGGGTCAGCGACATTCTCATTTAAAAAAACGGTTTCGAAAACTGCTGACAAGGAGAAGACAGGCGCCTCGATCTCACGCGCACGTTTCCTCTCAATATCCGCGGGCGTCATCGTTTCATCCCTGGGAATCATTCCATGGGTAAATGCGGCGGAACGATCCAGGGCCCCCAGGCCGGGCACCGCCTCGCGCCTGAGACCGCCCGGCGCGCTCCCGGAAGCGGAATTCATTCAGCGCTGCATCCGCTGCGGCAACTGTATGAAGGTCTGCCCGACCAACGTGCTCACCCCTTCGCCGATTGAGCTCGGACTTGGCGGCGCATGGTCTCCCATACTGGACCTCAAGCGCGGCTACTGCGAATATGAATGCAATCTCTGCGGCAGGGTGTGCCCCACGGGTGCGATACGCAGCCTCCCGCTCGCGGAAAAGAAAAAGATGAAAATCGGATTGGCGGTTTTTGACAAAAAGACGTGTCTTCCCTACGCCAAATCGCAAAACTGCATCGTATGCGAAGAGCACTGTCCGATTCCGGAAAAGGCGATCAAGCTCATAAAAAAAACCATAAAAGGAAAAATCGTCAAGCAGCCGATCATGAATGATGCGCTCTGCATAGGATGCGGCATTTGTGAGCTCAAATGCCCAACCTCGCCGGATAAGGGGATCATCGTGATGCGAGAAAAAAAAACAACAACGGCTCAGCTATTATAATGGAATCTCCGATGGACGCAGTGCCTCGACAAGCTCGGCAACCGAATGGCTTTTTTCAAGTGATAAGCAAATCGGTTGGTGAGCCTGTCGAACCATCGGCGTGAATCGGCGGTTACCGTTGCTCTTCTCAAGACCAATAGGTGGTAAAATTACATGAAGCCGGGAACGCTCTACATCATCGCAACGCCGATCGGCAATCTGGAGGACATCACACGCAGGGCGATCAAAATTTTATCGGAAACCGTGGATACCGTGTTCTGCGAGGACACGCGCCAGACGCGCAAGCTCCTCGTCCGCTATCAGATTACCGCGCGTACGGAATCCCTACACGCCCATTCATCTGAATTAAAAATCACCCGAGCCATCGACCTCCTCAAAAAGGGTTCTTCAGTCGCATATCTCACGGATTCGGGGACCCCCGGCCTTTCCGACCCGGGGGCGAAACTCGTGTCACGTGCACGTGACAGCGGTTTAAACGTATGCCCGATCCCTGGGGCCTCGGCGCTGACTTCTCTGGTTTCAGTATCCGGATATCAGGGTAAAAATATCATGTTTGCGGGCTTCTTGAGCAAAAAAGGAAACAAACGGAAGAACGAGCTGAAAAAGCTCGGTAAATTCGAGGGTTTGATAGTGCTATACGAATCCCCATACAGGATAAAAAAGCTGCTGAATGCAATCCACGAAACCTTTCCCAAACAAAGGGTGATCGTCGCCAGGGAGATGTCGAAAATCCACGAGGAATTCCTGTCATATTCCGGCGATGACTTTGAGTCCTTCCTGGATTCGGTCACTGAAAAAGGGGAATTCACGGTCGCTATTTTTAACGACCTGCCGCATCTCACATGAGGCCGTTATCTGCCTGAATGTACCCTTACAAGCAAAAAAATTTGACTTTAACTTAAAAAATCCGCTATTATTTTATATAACAGGCGAATAATTATTGTATGAGGCCATTAAATTCAGTATCAATAAAAGGTCGATGTAATCTGAATTTTGTTAAAGTATTGACAAAAATATCCGATATATGTATTAGTACATCAAAGGGTTAAGCGTATGACAATCGATAAAATAGGAAATATCAACAATATAATCGAACCCAAAAAATCGAATCCCGTCACCAATGCAAACAAAACCAAAAAAAAGGATTCAATTCAAATATCATCCGAGGGCAAAATGGCGGCCCAGGTTTCAAAATTAACCCAGGCGGTAAGGGAGACCTCGGACATCAGAGTGGAGCGGGTGCAGCAGATCAAGGAGCAGATCGCGAACGGCTCGTACAACTTCAATGATCCACAAATTCTTGAGCAGGTGGCGGACAGGATCGCGAATTTTCTTCTTAGAAAATAGCATGTGAAAAATACATCGTGCGAATACAGGAAAAAGCGGAGATTGTCCGCTTTTTTTATGTAATAAAAAGCGGATTATAATCGATGTCCGAGATCAAATCAGACTTTCATCTACCCAGCCAGATCTTCATCAGGCAGGGTATCATCGGCGATATCGCAAAAATTATCCCCTTCTTCGGATCGCGGGCAATCCTTCTTACCACGGCTCATGACCTCGATCTTTACGGATCCACCATCGAGGTCATGTCGCGTCAGCTCAAGGACGCCGGAATCGGCTGCATCATATACGACGAAATCCCCGTCCCCCCCGATACCGAAAGTATCGATAGCGCTGCGGCCTATTTAAAAAAAACAAAAGCCGATCTTATAATCGGATTTGGAAGCCTTGATTCTATAAATTCGGCGAAGGCGATCGCAGTGCTCGCGAATAATTATATCTTCTGTCATGATCTTCTGTCTAATCCCGCGCTCACCGAGAAGCCCATGAAATTTATCACCATACCGGGGAGCCCGCTGTTCGGATTTGAGATCGCTCCGATATTATACCTTGATGAAATACATGACCTGACGAAAAAAATTTATTACAACCAGTTTTTGTATCCGGAAGCGACGATCGTTGACCCGCTGATCACCCATATGAATCCCGCCGAAAAGATTATGAAATCCACGATTGCGAGTCTGGCCATTGCCTCGGAATCGATCATATCTAAAATAGACAACGATTTCATCAACATGTACGCGCTGAAATCCATTGACCTGATATTCAGAAACATCCCCATCGTGTTCAGGGAGCCCCAGAACAGCGTGCCCCGCAGCTTTCTCTCGGCCGCATCAATCATGGTCGGAATAGCGTTCGCGGTCTCATTTCTTTCAATCTCCCTGGCTATATCACTGGCGCTCTCATCCAAGTCTAAGCTTGATATTGAGAGCTCCATGAGCATAATGCTGCCGCATATCATGGAATTCAATCTTACCTCATCGCCGGGTAAATACGTCCAGATGTCCAAGGTAATGGGGGAAGATGTCAGGGAAATAACGGTCATCGAAGCGGCGATAAAAGCGGTCGAGGCGATCAGGAAGCTCGAAACGGACATCGACATCCCCCAGAGGCTGTCGAGCTATGACGTGCCTAAAACCATATTCAAAGACGTGGCCGAACTCGCCATGACGTATCCGTTTCTTAATAATACGCCCCGTGAGGTCAATGTCAATGAGATAGAGACGATATTGATCGCTGCATATTAAGCAGCGCTTCCGGTTAAAAATTCCTCAACTCTTCTGATGAAAACATTTGATTGATATCGAGCACGACGACAAAACCGTGGCCCACCTTGGCGATGCCGTTGATATATTTTCCTGAAATGCCTTTCACAACGGCGGGCGGCGCCTCGATGTCGTCAGGGTTCAGCTTTACGACATGGCTTACCGAGTCGATTCCCAAGCCGATTTTTTTTCCTCCGATGTTGACGACGATCGCCCTTTTCCTTTCAGAGTCTTTACCGGCCTCAATACTGAAGCGCTTGCTTAAATCCACTATGGGCAGCACCTTTCCGCGAAGGTCTATGACGCCCATAATATACGGCTTGGATTTGGGGAGCTTCGTCACTTTGGCGAGCTTCAGTATCTCCTGCACTTGAAGAATATTGCATCCATATTCTTCATTACCGACCTTGAAGCATACGATTTGAATTGATGAAAGAACATTTTCCTTTTTTTCCATAATTAATACTACCCGTTCCTCGCGCAGCCGGCGACTGCAGACATAATATGCACCTTCAATCCGCTTAGGTATGCACAAAATGTCAAATATTCAATAAAAAAATAATTCGATGTATTAATGTAATTTACCGAATAAAGTTTTCAAGTATAAAATACCCCCGCAGCAAGCTGCCGGGCATTTTTTCGCATACGGAAATTTTCTTAAACATTTATCTCTACAGCACCGACCCAACGGGGATGATAGCAATAAATAATTTCAAGCAGATGCACGGCAACATTTTTATGAATTAAAGGAAGTATCCGTAAATATAAGAAATGGCGCCGCCCAGGATGAAAAAGATTACCTTGGTGAACATGGGTGAACGGTTTCGAAAAAACATGTCCACAAAGCCGATTATAATGCCAAAAAAGGACGCGGTCACGCCCATGGCGAGAAAACTGAATTTAAAGTACAGAAAGGCCGCGCAGGAAATCAAGATCCCAATGAGAAAATCGACGAGGTCAAGGATGGTTAATTTCCTGAATAATCTGCCCTGATCATCGGCGCGTGCTCCCGTCGCATCGTAAAATTCCTTCTTGAAATATTTCTTTTTGGTTTCTTTGATGAGCCTTTCCTTGTCGGTCTTCTGCTTATCATCGGCGGCCCTGCCCTTTCTGATGCCATATTTGAGATTTATGAGGCGGTATACCTCCCTATTGGGTATGGTGGCGAACAGATGGGCTCGCGCCCGGAACTTATCCGCAAAGCCGAACGACCTGCCTGTGGAAACGCTCTTCTCGGCGGTGATTTTTCCGTTGGTTATTATGGAGTAGTATGCGTTTCCGCCTTCACTTTCGATCTCTACATACAGTCTGACCCGCTTTTCGCGCATGTTATAATCCACACGAAGATGATCTCCGTCATCCGTGTTGATGTAATACGCTCTCTGGTAACCCCGTATCTCGGAGGGCCTCCTCTTCCACGTGTGGGAGGCTTCCAGCATTATGTTTGTGGTTTTTCTCTTTAGCATATCCTGCCGGCCATACCAAAAGAGATTGGCTTCCGATTTTTCGCCAATCTCTCCATGTTAATGATCACAGCTTCTTTTTATGGCGATTCGCTCTTCGCCGTTTTTTCCTTTTATGGTTTGCTATCTTTTTCCTTTTTTTCTTCCTTCCACAGGGCATACACGCAGCTCCTTGTAACTCCTTTGCCGGTAATTATTGTTTGCTCAGATTATCTATCTCTACCGGAGCTCCCTTCTTCGGCTTAGCGGTGCCGTTAAGCATGGCGGGAACACCGGATGCATCTGATGAGAGTATCACCTTTACGTTGCCCCCCATTTTGTCAATATAAATATACTTCAGAATCTCCGGATTATCGGCGATGATGCTTGAAATTTCCCTCAGCTTCGAATAGAACTGCCGATTTTCAATCTTCTGCCGCTCCACCCTGCCGCGCACATCAATCAAACCGAGCTCGGCCGACCTGTCCTTTCGGCGAAGGTCCGCCGCATATTGCATTCCTTCATAATAGAGGGTCCTGCCTGGAAGCGAGACCGCGCCCGACAAAGCCGCGCGGACCAGAACGAGGCCGTGAGAGCGCAGGTCCTGATCAATGTCTCCCTTTGTTGTTTCCATCACTATATTCATTCGCGCGGCGATCGCCTCCCTTTGGTACACCGGATACAGATACGCCATCAATTCTTTTTCAATTACGCTTGTAAAAAAGCGTTTCACAAGATCGTCCAAGGGACGTCCCTCGCGTCCGAGCGCGGCGATATCGGAAAATTTCTGCGGGTCGATGCGATACCCCACATTCAAAGGAATACGTATATGATAATACTCTTCCTTTAAATTTTCCATGTCCGGGATCGATATGCGTATCTCATAGCGCACGTCCCTCTCGAGAGGGGTCTCGGCAAATGAATACCGCCATGGAATCGAGGCGCGCCATACAAACGAGTATCCTCCCGGTCCGGGCCGAACCATGCGGACGACTTTCTTTGAGCGGAGGTCCTCGACTACGCCGACAGTTCCATTGCTAATCTTTTCGATTGAAGAAAACAACACGTATCCTATCAGGAGGATCAACAAAAGAATTAAAAATTTTTTGAAAAAACGCTTCATTGTTTATTGATCGCGCGGAATTTTTTTATTTTCCTCTTCATCTTTATACGGTATAGGGCGGGACGGCACAATGGTAGACATTGCGTGCTTATATATAAGGTTCTGTCTCTTGTCAACCTCGAGAAGTATCGTGAAATTATCGAAACTCAAAACCCGCCCTTTTATCGGCACACCGTTGACGAGAAAGATATTGATCTCTATCTTGTCTTTGCGTGCAATATTCAAAAAATGATCCTGTAAGTTATTGTATTGAGCTGCCATTGTTACCATCCTCATCCTTGCTGAAGTGATCTATCTTTATCGGAGCCCTCATCGAGCCATCGCTGCAAAAGTTCTTTGATTTTCAGTGTCTCCCCCGATTTGATCCAGAAAAACCTTTCATTTTTCCGGAACCAGGTCACCTGCCTCTTCGCATAATTCTTCGTCGCGATCTTTATCTTTTCAACCGCTTCATCCATCTGCATTTTTCCGTCGAGGTATCGGTTTATCTCGGCGTATCCGATGGAGCTCATCGATCTGAGCCCGGGACCGAATCCCATACGGCGAAGAGCGCGCACCTCATCCACCATCCCAATGGAAATCATTCTGTCAACTCTTTCCTCAATACGCTTCCGCATAATATCGCGCTCTTCATACAGAGCGATATAGAGAACCGATTTCGATCCGTATGGCATCCTGGAGCTAAAAAAGCTGCTGAGCGGCCTGCCGGTGCCTCGGTACACCTCGAGGCCGCGAAGAACGCGCTGGGTATCATTCGGGTGGAGGCGTATCCCGAATCCGGGGTCAACCAGTATGAGCTCGTTATAAAGGGCCTCCAGTCCTCGATCGTTCAACTCGTCCCGGAGTGAACGCTTGATCTTCTCTGGTATTTCAGGGATTCCCGAGAGCCCCTGAAAATAAGAATCGATGTAAAGACCGGTGCCCCCAACGATCATGGGTATTCTCCCATGCGCCGAAATCTCTTCCGCCGCCTTCCGTGCCTCCCTGCAAAATTCCCCGGCAGTAAAAGAAAAATCAGGCTCGACCCAGTCAATGAGATAATGCCTGATATGCTCCCGGTCATGGATGCCCGGCTTGCTGCTGCCGATATCAAGATGCCTGTAAACCTGCACTGAATCGGCTGAAATAATTTCAAAACAATCCCCGGCCACGCTGAGCGATGCCCCGGTTTTCCCCGCCGCGGTCGGACCGGCCAGCACCACATACCTGATATGTCCACGATCATCGGTAATAATTTACTCTTCCTCGACGTCGTCCTTCGGATATTCAAACTTAACATCATCATTAAGCATAAGATTCAATATATGCGGGACGACCTTCCATTCGGTTTCATCATGAGGGAACTTTTTCATGTTCCCGATTTTTTCAACGGCCTCCATAGTGGACCTGGTGAATATATACCTGTTTTTATCATAGGTAAGAAGCTTATCCAATGGAATTATCACGCCAATCCTCCAGTATATCCTGAATTATACTCGACGTCCTCTGCAGCCTGCAAAGCTCCGCGCTCACGATCGACATGATCTTGTTCACGGCGACATCGATATCATCATTGACGATGATATAATCGTATAATTGATATTGTGTTAGTTCCCAGCGGGCTTTCTCAAGTCGAATCTGTATCTGAGATTCTGATTCGGTCTTTCTGTTCCGCAATCTCGAAACGAGAATCCCGCGGCTCGGTGGTACAATAAAGATGGATGTCGCATTATCCACACTGTGCTTCAGTGACCGCGCTCCCTGAACATCGACATCGAATATGGGAATTTTCCCGGCCCTTGTAATTCTGTCAATCTCTTTTTTAGTGGTGCCATAATAGTTGCGGTGGACCTGCGCCCACTCGATAAACGAATCTTCCCCGATCATTTTCCTGAACTCGGATGGACTGACAAAGTAGTAGCTTTCGCCCTCCGCTTCCCCTTCCCGTTTCGGTCTGGTCGTCGTCGAAACTGAAAATACCAGCCTGTCGTCGGCATCGAGAAGCCTGGCGATCAGCGTGGTCTTGCCCGCGCCGGAGGGGGCGCTTATGACCAGCGACAGATCATTCATTTTCAATCTGCATCAGCCTGTTCGCGATCGTCTCCGGCTGCATAGCCGATAGAATGACATGGTTGCTGTCCGTCACGATTATCGCCCTGGTTTTCCTGCCGTGGGTCGCGTCCACGAGGAGCTTATTGTCCTTCGCCTCTTCGCGAAGCCTTTTACCGGACGCAGACTGCGGCGTGATCACGACGATCACGCGCTCCGCGACAACGGCATTGCCGAAACCGATATTTATGAGCGTGGTTTTCATACGATGTTCCTGCAATGTTCCCTGATTTTTTCGATATGGTTCTTGACCTCGACCACCTCGTACGCGATTTCCGAGCTTCCCGACTTCGATCCGATCGTGTTGATCTCGCGAAACATCTCCTGCGCCATGAAATCGAGCTTCTTCCCGATCTGGCCGCCGATCCGCATCAGGGCATTGAATTTTTCAAGATGGTCCATGAACCTCACAATCTCCTCGTTGATATCGAGCTTATCGGCGAGAATTGCGAATTCCGCATAGAGCCGGGCCTTATCAACGCTCGAACCGAGCAGCGCTTCGGTCCTTTTTTTCATCAGTTTGTATTTCTCGCGGGGCGCGTTTTTTGCGAGCATTTTTATACGTGTGATCCTGCCTGAGATATTTTTTGCAATCGCGCCAAGGTCCCTTTTAATCGCCGTCCCCTCCTTCTTGCGCATCTGAACGGCCTTTGCTGCGGCGACGGCGACGGTGCCGTATATGTCTTTAATGGACCCGCGTGACATGACCGTACGTTCCCGACGGCTTACCCCATCGAGCGAAAGAACTGATTCGAACCGCAACGGCTCGCAAACCGAAAGCTCTTTGCGCAGGAGATCGAGCCTCCGATAATACATTTTGATCATCTCCTCATTCACGGTGAGCGGCTTTCCTGCGGTCCAGTCATACATATCGATGGTCAGCTCGAGCTTCCCCCTGCTGAAGCGATTCTTCAGAAAATTGTGCATTTCATTTTCTTCGTTTTTCAATACTTTCGGAAGATTGACCGAAATCTCGAGATACCGCGAATTTAAAGATTTCAATTCAACAGAATAGCTGAATAGCCGAGCGCTTTTTTCCACAAATGCATATCCCGTCATGCTCTCCATGAATTCGCACCTACATGATCTTTTCGGCCCTGCTCAGAGACCGTATTTTTACATCTCCATTCTCAAGATAAAAATCGATCGTACGGCCGTAATTTCCGCCCGTATCCTCCGATATCACCCTGATCTTCAGGATTTTTAGGACTTCAAGGACCTTGTTGATGTTATTGGAGCCGATCTCTCCCATTATGCTCCTTTCGGTGATCTTGAACATCCTGGCCCCGCCGATCACCTTCGCGGTAATCCTCGCCCGATCGCACCCCTTCTCCTCGATCTCCTTGAGCATCAGCGGTATTGCGGTATCCGCGTATTTTTTATATAAGCGTGATGCATCCTTGTACGTCGGGAGCATAATATGGCACAACCCGCCGATCATCGAACCGGGATCGTAGAGGCAGACGCCCACGCACGACCCAAGTATCGTTCTCAAGATATCGGGCGAGGAAGAGACTTTGTAATCAGCGATCCCCACATTAATGAGGTTGAACTTCATGTACGCCCCCTGGATACCGGCAGATAAATCGGCGCATCCATAATTTTCGTATACGTGAAATCATCCGATATTCCGTGCAGGGTTTCGGAATGACCTATGAACAGATAACCGTGATCAAGTATGGACTGGTAGAATTTTTTTATCAGATCAATCTGGTGTTTTTTATCAAAATAAATCATGACATTTCTACAGAATATAATGTCAATATCTTTTGGAAACTGATCCTTGAAAAAGTTGTGGTATTGGAACGAGACCATTTTTTTTATGAAATCCTTGATCGTATACACGGGCGGATCGTCCTTTTTTTTGTTGAAATATCTCTTAAAAATCTCGGGGGGGACTTTTTCTATGCGCCTTCCGGAATACTCGCCTACACGCGCAAAATCGAGCACCGAGGGGGCGATGTCGGTCGCGAGTATCTCGATGTCCCAGCCCGGGAAGAGATACGAATTTTCCTTCACGGATATCGCGATGCTGTACGGTTCCTCTCCGGACGAGCATGCGGCGCTCCAGATGCGCAGCTTTTTGTCACGCTTTATCCGTGCGATCTCAGGAAGGCACCTCCGGGTCAGCGCGTCAAAGTGGCTTTCTATTCTGAAAAAATACGTCTCATTCGTTGAAACGACATCGAGCATTTTCTCATATTCAATCGTTTTTTCACGCGGGGCGAGCTTTTCTATATACCGGTAATAGTCGGAAAACTCCGCTATGTTCAGGGCCAGAAGCCTTTTCCTCAGCCTGTTCGAAAGAAGGGTGATCTTCGTGTCTTTCAAAAAGATTCCACTTTCCTCATGGATGATCTTGGCGAATTTTTGAAATTCCTCTTCAGTGAGCCGCTTAAGATATGAATCCACGATCTGATCACCCCTGTGAGAGCCCTGCATGATTTTTTTGAAGCGCTAGCGAGAATTATTGAGATTTAAAACCAGGCGAACCTCTCCGACCGGGATTCCCGAATGCTGCGAAATATCTTCAACGCTGCAACCCTTTGAGTGTAGAACCGATACCAGTGAATAGCGGTCATCCGCGAGGGAAACCAACCGTTGAATTTCTTCGTCAGACAGAGCGCAAGGCTCCGGCTTACCCGCTTCGCCGCCGTAAACGGGCCGGGGCAGGTCTTGTACGATAATTTTTTCCCTGCAGCGATCGCCGTCATCAAAGCCATGACGAGGAGCCCGCAGGTCATCCCTCATTTCGAAGAGGTCATAACCGTTGCCGGTGCCATCCGCCGCGCCTTTTGTCTCTTTAAAAGGCAGTATATTAATTATTTTCTTAAAAAATATTAGCAAGCCTTTTTTTACGGCGGGAGTGCCCCCCTTATATCCGGTGGAAAAATCCGGCTGCGTTTCCACCGCATCGTCCCGTTTCTCCTCCTCGGCCGGTTTTGGACGAACGGCCTGCTCTTTTAAAAAAGCGGCATCTCCGACATTTCGCTCCCTTTCATCAATGGTTATATCGAGCAATTTTATCGCACCGCTCTTTTCAAGCAGCCTTCTCAGAATCATGATTTTATTTTCCAGAATTGAAATGTTCCTCTCAGCAGCCGCATTAAACTCATGGATGACGTTCTCCATCTCCTTTCTGAGCTTCCGCTCCCTGAATTCAGCCGCCGACTTCTCAAGCTTGAGACTGATGATAAGGTAGAGGACGGCTCCCATGAACACATTGAGGAGTAGCAAGAAAAAAAACTGCATCTGATCGCCCCTGTGTATGAGTTGATGGCCAGACGTACCGGCATTATATGGTGTACTGATTATGTCTCATAAATGAATCCGGACGGCTATTTCAAAACATCGATGATATGGCCCATTCGGTCATCCACCCTTTTTTCTTTTTTGACGCCGGCGTCTTCGCCCTTTCCCGATTGTTTCTGCTGCTCACGCTCGCGCTTTTTTTCTTCTTTCTGATTGTCTTGGATCACCGCATTATCTCCCTTTTTCAGCTCTTCCATCTTTGTGGGGGTGAGCTTCGATTTTTCCCCGGATTCATTCGCCAGCACATGCTGCTGCCCCACGACCGCATCAGTGCGCGCCTGTTCGTTCCTCCCCACTTCGATTATCTGCGAAATGTTCGATTGTAGATCAATCGGCTTGACTGACATAGCCCGACCTCACCGCCTTCTCCGCATTGTGAATACTCTGCTGCCGAGCCCCTCGGGGGGCTCATATTCGGATATCCGTATCTGATCACCCTGAAGAGAAAATTTGACATGATTGTAAGGGTCTTTAAGAATAAAAGCCTTATCCTTGATGTATATCTCAACGCCCGGATAGGCGGTCCGCTCCGCACACACCTTGCCCTTATGCTCCATCATACCGATGTACGACTGCAATTCCTCGAGCTCCGTCTTTATCTCTTCCTTGCGCTCCTCAAGCTTTCCATTACGGGCCGTCAAGTCTCCCAGCAGCTTCTCCTTTTCTGCGGTGAGCTTGCCCGCGTTCCGCTTCTGGGTCTCGAGTGTCCTCAGGTTAAGCTTCAACTGGGTCTGTTCCTCGTCGATTTTCGCCCGTGCGCCGTTTAAATCGGTCAATTGCTGCAATATCTTCGGGTGCGTCCCGACTCTGATCTCGGTCCTGGTGGACACGTCGGTCCCGAGGTAGCGCGCATTGATCTCATCGCCCGCCCGGATGACGCCGCCGACGATCCTGGCCCGCTTACCGGTAGAGCAGATCCTGCCCCCCGCGTCAATATTCGAGTGAAGCGCCCCTTCCGGAACGATCACGTCGTTCTCCGCAAATACGGTCGAGTTCTGGATGAACTTCGCGTACACCGATCCTCCCGTTGACTCGATCCTCGCCTCCTCACGGCCTGAAATGCCCTGAAACACGATTATATCGCCCTCGGCTTCGAGAAACGCCTTCTGCACGGTTCCCCGCACCTCAATGTTACCCGCAGCCTTGACCTCAAAGTTGTCCTGAACGCTTCCCGCAATGATGACCGATCCGAGAAACACGATATTGCCGGTCTCCAGGGATACGTCACCGTTCACCACGTACACCGGCTCGATCGAGAGCCTTCCCGCCTTGAACACGACCTGTCCGTTTATCTCAGCGGTCAGCTCCGCACCGTCCTCCGACAGGATGGTCCCCTTCCCGTGGAGTATCTTAATGTCCTTTCCCGACTTCGCCGGCAGGATCCTGTTCGTCACCGTGCGTCCGGGCACCCCTACTTCGGCCGGCACCTTGACCGCGAGGAGCTGTCCGACCACGACGTTTTCCAGAAGCTCAAGGTTGTGGAAGTCGACTTTCCCCGATTCATCCTCTTCAAATGAAACCTCTTTGTTGTCCACCCTCACCTTGTATTCAATATAGGCATCCCTGCCGTTGATCGTCTTTGTGCCCTCGGCCGCAATCAGGGGTCTGGTGTAGTCCATGGCTTCAAGATATTCCTTGATCTCTTTTTCCCTGATGCCGACCTTCACCCCCGCGGACTTGAGCGCATTGATCACATCGTCGTACTCAAGATGCCTCCCGCTGAAGCGGGGAGGGACGAAGTGGCAATAAGCCTTCATCTCATCATCGGTGATCTCGACGCTCATGGTTCCGTCATATTCGGGGTTGAGGCTCCAGGAGCCGATCTTCACCGGTTTGCCAGAGGCCCTGGCGATCTCCTTCTCGATCCGCGTCTGGTCGGGATCGGCCACCTTCATGGAATAGAGCTTGTTGTTGACCTCCTCTACGGTGATTTTCCTGCCGCTCCCCCTCGAAGGGGTCACGGTAAGCCATATCCCGGATTTCGTGATGCGGACATTATACGTGCCGTCGGCAGGGCCTTCCCTCATGCCTCCGACTCGGGGGACATACTCGCGGGACAATTTTTTCTCAAGGGCGGTAAGATCGCCGTATTCCTTTTTGTCGGCGAGGGGCGATACCAGCACCCGATAGGGATGGCGGCCGAGGCCCCAGAGCCCCCTCGTTCCCTTCTCGAGTATCTCGTAATCGAGAAGCGTGATATCGATCCCGAACTCCTTTGCGGCGAGCTCGAGGGCCTGGGTGAGAGAATCCGCATAGATCTCGATCGCCTTCGGATCGGAACGGATGTCCGACACCTCCATGTCCATGAAAATGTCCTTCACATTGGCCATCGTCTCTATCATCCCATGATATTCGACTTGATCCTTCCGAGTCTGCCGCGGAGCCTCATGATCGCCTTGGTGTGAAGCTGCGATACCCTGCTCTCGGTCACGTCAAGCACCTCACCGATCTCCTTCAGCGTGAGGTCCTCATAGTAATACAGCACGATCACCTTCTTTTCCTTGTCGGGGAGCTTTTTTATCGCATCAATAATATAATCACGTATTTCCTGCTTTTCAATCAAAATGTCAGGGTTCATGTTCTCCGGGGCTTCCAGGGTTTCAAGAATGGACAGCTCGTCGCTGTCGTCCCCGAGGTACCAGATGTCGTTGAGTGAGAGCATGGAGGTTCCCGACAGCTTGGAAAGGAGCGTCTGAAACTCCTCAGGCGTAACGCCGAGCTCCCGCGCGATCTCCTCGTCGTCCACGGTCCGCCCCAGCTTGTTCTCGAGCTCCGCGATCACGACCTCGATCTGTTTCGCCTTCTGGCGGATGGAGCGCGGGATCCAGTCGATCGAACGAAGCTCGTCGAAAATGGCTCCCCTGATCCGCGTCATCGCGTATGTCTTGAACTTGATTCCGCGGGCCGGGTCGAACTTGTTTATGGCGTCTATGAGGCCGAATATACCGTATGAAACCAGGTCGTCGAATTCGATATTCGACGGCATCCCCATGGATATCTTCCCGGCGACGTATTTCACGAGCGGCGCGTATTTGACGACGAAATAATCCCTGATGTCCTGATCATTGCTCCTGATGAATTTCTCCCACAGCTTTTCCTCGCCGATCGCATCCAGCTTTTTAAATTTTTTATTATCCATGCAAGCTTACCCGGAATAATATCATCAATCGTCCTTTTTCATCATGGTCCGTATAGCCTTGGCTATGACCTTGGGTTCATACTTTGCCAGCTTTTCGGTCTGTAAAACGTGCTTTCCGAGCTTTCCGCGTGCGGTGTTCACCCCGCCGCTTCCGCCGGGCGATGTCGTGTAATGGTCCATTGTCTCGTTATCAAGCTCCTTAAACTCAGGCTCCTGCTTCATGTCCGGCCTGTTACGGTCCTCTCCCGCGGCATCGGCCCCTCCCTTGTCTTCCGCCTCATGCGGGCTTGTTCCTGCCGCGGCACTATCCCCCGCATCCGGAATGGCTCTTGATACCAGCGACGCGAGAAGGTCATATATCTCGGGAACGTATCTCTTTACCACCGCACACGCGCCATACCCCATGCCCGCGAACACGACCGCGATGACAGCCGATCGCAGCAGTACTGTATACCATCTGATGCCCATGATGAGCCCGGTCAGCAGTGAAACAACAAGCGCGACGATGGCGAAAAGCGCCGTAATTTTATATTCCAGGCTCAAATTCTTCATATTAAACATTGGTAAACGCCCGTATTATGCCGGTCTCTTCCTACTGCTCTTCCTCCTCCCCGTCCGCATTGGATACAAAGAGATTCCTGAAAAACGAAGCGAGGCCGGAACCCCTTGACGAGCCCACGGACTTGTTGCTGATTCGGTCAGCGATGATCGCGATGCATCCGGACGCCTTTGACTTGGGGTAGCTGACGATAAAGGGCTTCTGGTTCCTCACCGATTTTGGCACGTAGATGTCATCGTAGATAAACCCGAGGTTCTCGACCTTGATATTGAGAAACTGGCCGGCGATATTGATGACCCTCTGTGCCACGCGGTTACCCTCGGCCACCGACTGCACGCGGTTGACGACGATTTTGATTATCTTATCAGGTGATTGGGCCGCGATTGACTTGATGATGCCGTATGCGTCCGTGATCGCCGTGGGCTCGGGCGTAGTGACGACCACGATCTCGTCCGATGCCATCACGAAGGAGAGCACGTTTTGCGACACGCCCGCCCCGGTGTCAATGATCATGTAATCGTCCGAGTCGAGCTCCGACACCGAGGAGATGAACTCGTTCCGCTGCTTGGGATCAAGGTTCGCCAGCTGATGAAAGCCGGACGCCCCCGCGATGATCTTTATACCCTCGGGCACGTCGATCACGATGTCCTTGAGCTTCTTCTGGCCCTTGATCACGTGGTAAAGATTATACTTCGGGATGATCCCTAAAATGACGTTGATGTTGGCCAGGCCGAGATCCGCATCCAGCAGCGTCACGGAAAAGCCGCCCCTGGCCATCGCGATAGCCAGGCTCACTGCCACGCTGGTCTTCCCGACGCCCCCCTTCCCGCTTGTGATCGCGATCGTTTTGGTCCGTCTCTGCTTCTTGTCGGTTTCAAGCACCAATCGTCTGAGATTCGCAGCCTGATCCACCGAAGACCTCCTTAGCACATCCGCCTAAAATCAGTTTAGCCATTCCCGATCATCATGTCAACAATCTTATCGGGGTCGGCGATGAATATGTCGTTGGGGACCTCCTGGCCGTTGGTCACGTACGAGATCGGCTTGTGATATTTTTCCGCGATATCGATGACGTTGCCGATGTAGGAGGTCTCGTCAACCTTGGTGATGACGACGCTGTTTATATTGACCGCATCGAAGGCCATAAACACGTCGTTCAGATCGCTCTTTTTCGTGTTCGCGCTCACGCACAGCAGCTTCTCGCAATCGCATTCCGCCGCGTCCACAAAATTTTTGATCTCGGAAATCTTCAGGTCGTTCCGGTGGCTCCGTCCGGATGTATCCACCATGATGATGTCGGCATTTTCAGCGGCTATCGTATCCTTGAATTCCTTCTGGCTGTTTACCGTGTGTATGGGTATGTTCATGATCTCCGCGTATTTCTTGAGCTGTTCGGTCGCCGCGATACGGTAGTTGTCGATGGTCACGAAGCAAACGCGATTGCCGTCCCTGAGCGAGTTGATGGCGCCGAGCTTCGCCATGGTGGTCGTCTTGCCCACTCCCGTGGGCCCTATGAAGACGATGATCTTCTTTTTGGATCCCGCCTTGATCGGCCCCGCGGTGACGATCCTGCTCTTCAAAAGGTCCCTGAGGCTCTTTTCTATCTTGTACTTGTCCTTCAGGTCCTCCCTGCTGATGGAATTCTTCATCTTGTTTATTATGGAGTTGCACTGGTCCTCGTCGTAATCATTGTTCTTCAACATCTGGCGGAAAGGCCTGATATTTACCTCCTCGTGCGATACCGGCTCGTCATCAGCCTGCCTGCCGGAGCCTATCTTGTAGATCGCGCGTTTGATCTCTTCAAGCTCCTTTTCAACCCGGAGGTTTTCAGCAGCACCCGCATCAGGCCTGAACGTTTCTTCAGGCATGTCTTCCCGCCGGTTCGATGCAACACGGGCTGCTTCGGAGCGCGCCTGACCTTCCGTGCTCCGTTCGGGAGGACCCGCCGGATTGAAGCCGGGCTGCATCCCGCCCGGCGAGAACCCGGCCCCCTTTGCCGGCCGCTCCGCTTTCGGGGGAGCGGCCGGGGCATACGAGG
>Ga0315536_1000569_pt1 | contig 18450 bp, 16 predicted proteins | sample SalMarSW160230MG_FD_203093 | JGI IMG/M metagenome (GOLD analysis project Ga0315536, IMG submission 203093) | Salt marsh sediment microbial communities from the Plum Island Ecosystem LTER, Massachusetts, United States - Salt Marsh Sediment SW1602-30 ... | reverse complement strand
ACAAGGAGTGAGTAAATGTTTGTTGCAGAAAAGAATGCTCTCTCCGAAGATATTGAGAGCTACGTTAAGAAATACGGAAGTGACCGCTCTGCGTTGCTTATGATTCTTCATGAAATTCAAAATAAGCATCGGCATATTTCAGAATTTGCCCAACAGGAAGTCGCAAGACTTCTCAATATCCACCCGGTGGAAGTATACAGCGTCATTTCATTTTTTGCTTTCCTTAATTCTAATCCGAAGGGAAGAAATTTGGTACGTGTGTGCCAGACAATTTCCTGCGACATGCACGGTAAAGTCGGAGTAGTTCAGGCTATAGAACGTGAGCTCGGAATTAAGGTTGGAGAAACTACAAAGGATAACAAATTCACAGTGGAATATGCTAATTGTTTAGGTCTATGCGATATGGGTCCGGCAATGGCAATTAACGATCAGGTTTTTCTAAAGCTCACACCGGAAAAAGCAGTTGAATTATTAAGCAAGGTGAAGTAGAGGTTGTTATGGAATTAAACACTAAAAAAAGAACCGGACCGGTTATCTTCTCTGAGTATAAAAGAGGTGATGCCATTAAAAAAGCAGTTTCAATGTTGCGCGAAGATATATTATTTGAATTAAAGGATTCAAAACTTAAAGGCAGAGGAGGCGCAGGGTTTCCGGTGTCCACAAAGTGGATGTTAACCAGCGCTGCAAAAGCAGATGAAAAATTTCTTGTTTGCAATGCTGACGAAGGTGAACCCGGCACATTCAAGGATAGAGTTCTTCTGATGGAATATCCCAAACTTGTATTTGATGGAATGGTTGTAGGTGGATATACTCTTGGCGCACATCAGGGGATAGTATACCTCCGCGGTGAATATGAATATTTGCTGAAGTCTCTTGAAGATTATCTTGAACAAATGAGAAAAGACAATCTACTCGGCAAAAATATATTGGGTAAAGAAGGATTTAACTTCGATATCTGTATAGTGCTTGGTTCCGGGGCGTACGTTTGCGGAGAAGAAACAGCACTGATTGAATCACTCGAAGGACATCGTGGTGAACCACGCAACAGACCACCATATCCAATCAACACTGGATTCCTTGGCAGACCAACTTCTGTAAACAATGTTGAAACCCTCGCAGCGGTCTCTCACATTGTTGTAAAAGGTGGCAGCTGGTTTGCAAAATTCGGGACAGATAAATCCACAGGATCAAAATTATTTTCTGTTTCTGGTGATTGTGATAAACCGGGTGTTTATGAACTTCCCTGGGGCACAAAAATTTCAGAACTGCTAAAGCTTGTTGAAGCAAAAAATACAAAAGCCGTGCAAGTTGGTGGAGCCTCCGGGTTTTGTATTCCCAAATCAGAGTTTAATAGAAAACTTGCATACGAAGAAGTTTCTACCGGAGGTTCAGTTATGATTTTTAATGAAAGCAGGGACATGCTTCACGTTTTAAAAAACTTTATGGAATTTTTTGTTGATGAATCCTGCGGGCAATGTACTCCATGTAGAATTGGAAATGTGAAATTACTTGAAGGCGTTGAGATGATAGAGAAAGGCGAGTACACTTTTTCCCACATTAATAAATTAAAAGATCTCGGAAGAACGATGCAGTTAGCTTCAAAATGCGGATTAGGGCAATCAAGTCCCAATCCCTTCATATCAATACTTGAAAACTTTGATGATGAGATCTTCAACAGCGGTAACAATGGAGGAAGAAATGGCAGATAAAGAAATATTGAGAGCACCTACCAGTCAGAAATCGCTGGTAGTTGATAGACCCGAAAATCCTGAATTCATTGGCGGGACAGTATCGATTGAAATAAATGAGAAGAAAGTATCTGTTACTCTGGGAACGACAATCCTTGAAGCATGCAGACAAAACCAGGTACATATTCCCACTCTATGCAATCATGATGATTTATGTGTTGCCGGTGTTTGCCGAATCTGTGTGGTCGAAGTAGAAGGAATGAGAACCCTACAAGCCGCCTGTGCTTTCCCAATTACTGCACCTATAAAAGTGAAAACTACAAGCAAAGCTGTCAGAAGAGCAAGGAAAAATATCCTCGATTTATTGCTCAGCGAACATTATGGTGAGTGTTATTCATGTTTCAGAAACAATAACTGTGAACTGCAATCTCTCGCTAAAGAATACGGAGTTGATCATTATAATTTTGGACATATTGAAGAACCACGGTACGAAGTCGATACATCTTCCTACTCTGTTGTAAGAGATATGAATAAATGTGTTTTGTGCAAACGATGTGTAAGAACCTGTATTGATCTTCAGGAAGTTGGAGTGCTGGAAGCAATAGATAGAGGTCACGAAACTCATATTGGAACTTTCTGGGAAAAACCTCTTGCAGAAGTTATTTGCATAAATTGTGGGCAATGTATTAATCGCTGTCCGACAGGTGCCCTACGGGCAAATGATCCACGTGATGAAATTTGGTTAGCCATTGATGACCCGAAAAAGCATGTTGTAATTCAAACAGCCCCTTCCCCAAGAGCTGCCATCTGCGAAGAGTTTGGAATGGAGCCGGGAACTTCTCTAACAGGAGAAATGAACACAGCCTTAAGAAGAATAGGTTTTGATGTTGTCTTTGATACAAATTTTACAGCAGACCTTACGATCATTGAAGAAGGAACGGAATTAATTCAACGATTATATAGTGCACTGGTTAAAAAAGAACAGGTTGCACTTCCTCAGTTTACTTCTTGTTCGCCCGGATGGGTAAAATATCTTGAGCATTTTTATCCCGAATACATTCCAAACCTCAGCTCTGCAAAATCTCCGCAGCAAATGTTCGGTGCATTGATAAAAACTTTTTATGCTCAGAAAGCAGGAATAGATCCCAAGGATATAACTGTTGTTGCTGTAATGCCTTGCTCGGCTAAAAAATTCGAGTGTAACAGACCCGAAATGATGGATTCAGGATTTAAAGATGTCGATTATGGTTTAACTACCCGCGAGCTTGCGCAGATGATTAAGGAAGCCGGGATATATTTACCCGAAATGCCCCGATCACATTTTGATAATCCATTCGGAGATGCATCGGGTGCAGGTTTGATTTTTGGTGCTACCGGCGGAGTTATGGAAGCCGCTTTGAGAACCGTGATTGAATTTGTAACAGGGAAGAAAGTAGAAAGTGTTTTTGCAAATGCAGATATAACTCCAGTCAGAGGATTCGAGGGAATACGTTATGTGGAATTACCAATTCAGGAGGTGGGCCCGGTTCCTGATCTTATAAAACATCTGATACCCGACTGGAACTGGTTGAAAGACGCAACTTTAAAAGTTGCAGTGGTTCACGGAACAGCCAATGCAAGAAAAGTAATGGAAGATATTAAAGCCGGCGGCAAGTTCAGCGAATGTCACTTCATTGAATTTATGGCTTGCCCGGGCGGTTGTCTCGGTGGTGGTGGTCAACCTATCCCGACTACACCGGAAATCCGCAAACTAAGAGCACAAGCTATTTATAATGAAGACCGGTCATTACCGGTAAGAAAATCCCATGAGAACAGGCACGTCTCGGATCTTTATGAAATGTTCTTGACCGACGGACCCTGCGGACACCTCTCTCATAAGCTGCTTCATACACATTATGTAAAAAGAGGTAAGTATATTGCATAAGGTAAAAAATAATTTTGCTTGTCAGTCTGAACCTGTCGAAGACGGATTTTTAAAACCTGTTTACACTTCGACAAGCTCAGTGTGACAATTATGCTACTTTGCAAAATCAAGATCATTAATGCGAGCGAATTTGTTAAATAAACTAATGATGAATCTGGTGCCCGAATGGGTGCACGAACAACCGGAATTCTGGGACGCAATTCGCAGAAGGAATCTTTGGTTTATTAAGCTTCGCTACAGCGCTGTAGTGATGCTGTGCATTTTCCTTTTCCTTTCTATTTTTTTATTCAGAATAAAGTTTACAGATACACAGCTTATAGCAGTATTTGCAATAACTGCATCAATCTTAATCTATAACATTATTTTGCATCGTTTGCGAAAGTATATTAAGCTTGAGACCCACAGCTTCAACCCGCTTTACTTGTCGCTTATGCAGATGATACTAGATTTGAGTTCTCTACTGCTGCTTGTTTACTTTACAGGCGGGATAGAATCTCCGCTTTATATACTTTTTGTTTTTCATATGATAATAGGCAGCCTCATACTTCCCGGAGCCATAGTCTACACTATTGCGATCGTTTTTGTGCTTTTATTTGTGATAATGATTTCACTTGAATACAGTGGCATTCTTGTTCACTATTATGTAAACGGACTTCTAGATCTTCATTTGTATGATCAAATTTATTTCCTTGCTGCTTTCCTTTCTACTTTTGTTTTTATGATTTTTGGCAGCATATATCTTTCTAACGGAATTGCCAGACAATTGTACAAGCGCGAGAAGGACCTTGTTGAATCAATAAAGAAAATAAACGTTGCTGAAAAGGAAAAGCAGAAATATATAATGGGCATTGTTCACGAGCTCAAAACTCCGATTGTTGCTGTAGCATCTTACATAGATATTATTCTTCAAAAATTTCTCGGACCGATTGATGAAACTGTAGAAGAGAAACTTATAAGAGCGAAGAACAGAACCGATGAGGGAATACAGATGATAAACGACGTTCTTAATGTATCAAAGCTTAACCTTTATGATAAATTCGATGAGGAGGATGTAGACATTAAAACTTTGGTATCTGGTGTGTTAAAAAGAAGAAGAGCTTACGCAGACTCTCGTTTAATAAAGCTGGATTTTAAGGATGAGAGAACTAAGCCTGATAAAATAAAGGGGGATAAGTTTCTTATTGACATAGTCATTTCCAATCTTGTGGGAAATGCTATAAAATATGGTGTGGATGGTGGACACGTTGAGGTAACTTTAAAGAACGAAGGAAACGATTTAGTTATGAAAGTCTGCGATGATGGCGTGGGAATACCTAAAGAAGAAATGCCGAAAATCTTTAAAGATTTCTACCGCGCAGAGAATGTTAAAAAGATTTCAACCGAAGGTTCGGGATTGGGACTTTCAGTTGTTAAAAAAATTATTGACAGGCATAACGGTTTAATAAAAGTCAAAAGTCCCTCACATTTCGCAAAGTCAGGTCAGCCGGGAAGTTGTTTTACTGTTAAGCTTCCTTTCCATCGGGAAAAAAGAGACGAATCCTTGGAATACCCAGCTAAAGATGTTGAGTTTGAAAGCAGCTGAATGCTTTAGTAAAACTTTCCTATTCGTTAGGAAGCTTCAACTCGACCAGCTGTGAAGAGACACCTGGAAGCAGCGCCACTTTACGTGCGATTTCTTTGTTATCTTTTTCCTTACCGACAAGCTCAAGTATAAGTAATCCTGTATCCGAACAATTTTCGAGCACACCGTCGTGGATACCTAACCTGGTTTTTATGTTGCATCCCCATGCAGTTAATATTTGCTGCACTTTTACAGCAGATTCTTTTCTGTTACCGATAAGAATTAAAAGTATAGTTTTCATTTTCATTACCCGGAAATTTTTATTTGAATTGGCTATACAAAAATAAGGAAAAGATTATTCTTACTTTTTTTGATCTCACCCCGACCCCCTCCTAAATTAGGAGAGGGAATCAAAGGGAAAGGTTTATTACTTACTGTTTAGCTATTGTTGATTGAATTTTAGCAGCGAAGGTCTTAAGTTTTTGAAGTAATTATTTGATTTGAGCCAGTTCGTCGCAGACAAGCAGTATTACTTAATTTAAGAATAGCATGAACACTTTATTAATTATTCAAATTTTAGTTTTCATAATTGCTACTGTTAGCTTAATAATTATTTCCTGGCAGTCACTTCATAATCCCTCTCATCATGGTTTTTACAGATTCTTTGCTTTTGAGTATGTAGTTATCCTTATAATAATTAACGTGCCTTTCTGGTTTCTAAATCTGTTCTCTCTTTTGCAGATTATCTCCTGGCTTTTTCTGGTTTTGTCATTATTTGTTGTGCTTTCGGGATTTTATATACTTAAGAAAAAAGGAGAGTATGAAAAAAGAGATATTAAGTCAGCAAATTATGAATTCGAGGATACGGTTAATCTTGTTGATACAGGGATCTACAAATACATCAGGCACCCAATGTATTCTTCTTTGATTTTATTAGCTGTTGGTGCACTTTTTAAGAACATAACAATTATTGGAGTAGTTTTAACGATACTTGTTATAATTTTTATAACTCTTACGGCAAAGATTGAAGAAAGAGAAAATATTACATTCTTTGGTTCTGTGTATAAGGATTATATGAAAAAAACTAAGATGTTTTTTCCTTTTTTATATTAGCATTGAACTTAAAATGAAAAAAGAAGATAAAATATTATTGTTAGTCGATGGTATCGTAAACATTTTATTTGGACTGGTTTTACTTGCTTTCCCGTTTGGGAGCGGGGGATTTTTGGGTTTACCAAATTCAGGCGATAATTTTTATGCATTAATTCTTGGGGCAGTATTGTTGGGTATTGGGCTAGCTTTATTTGTTGAAGTGAAATATTATGATAAAGGCAAAAGAGGGCTGGGGCTGGATGGTGCAATAATAATAAATATTCTGGCGAGCCTTGTACTTATTATAATATTATTGTTCGGGACAATAAATGTTTCACAACCCGGATTAGTTATTTTATGGTTTGTCGGGATTTCAGTATTACTGATTGGACTTGTAGAATATTTTCGCAACATGCTGTTTAAAAAGTAATTGCTTATAGCCTTTGCTAGATATTGGTTGATTTATTCTTTCTTAAAATTTAAGTTTCAGAGGAAGCTCTTTTTCAGAAATATATTTCTGTAGAATGTTGCAACCAAAAAAGCTAAGCAATAATCTCAAACCTATTATTGTCAAAACATAAACTCCAGAGAGGGGAAGTAAATGAAAAGATTCAAATTACACCAATTTTCATTAGCTGTTATTTTCTGTATCACAATCTTTCTAACCAGCACATTAAGCCAACCAAAAGATTCATTAATCACAAAAGTTGAAAATGGATTATTACCCGTTGTTCTTATTAAGGGAGAGGCACCGTTCAATTTACAGGAGAGGATGTATTATTACAATGTGCCGGGAATTAGTATTACCGTTATAAAGGATTATAAAATTGAATGGACAAAACAGTACGGCGTTATGGACTCTGAACTTCAGAACCCGGTAGATGATGAAACGCTTTTTAGCGTTGGTTCCCTTAGTAAAGGTGTTGCTGCGCTAACCGTATTGAGTTTGGTGCAGGAAGGAAAGATTGATTTAAATGGTGATATCAGCAAACAATTGATTTCCTGGAAGATTCCCGAGAATGAATTCACAAAACAGGGAACCGTAACCCCGATGCTTTTAATGAATCATAGTGGTGGCGCAATGTTTAGTCCGGGTGTTGGATATTTGCCTGATAATTTCCCGACAAATCTTCAGGTACTAAAGGGTGAAAAACCATCTCAGTTTGGTCCAGTTGTTATCGATAGAATACCCGGAACAGAGTATTTATATTCAAACGCTGGTTATGCCATTTTGCAACAGCTGATTGTCGATGTCAGTGGAAAATCTTATCCGGAATATGCTAAAGAAAAAATATTTGAACCTCTGGATATGCAACATGCTACATTATTTCAACCGCTATCTGAAGAATTAATAAAATCCACAGCAGCCGGTCATATGAACAACGGCTTACCTTTTAGTGGGAAAAGGTACTATATACAACCTGCAGCAGCAGGCGGTTTATGGACAAACTCCAGTGATTATGCAAAATTTGTAATCGAACTACAAAAATCATACGCGGGGAGATCAGACAAAATAATCTCTTCCGCACTCGCCAAAGAAATGTTGTCACCGCATGTTTCAAAACAATATGGTCTCGGTGTGTTTATGAGAGAAATAAATGGTGAAATAAATTATTTCGGTCATATGGGTGATAACAAGGGTTTCTTTGCCGGCTTTGTATCTCATTTAAGGGATGGTTATGGTGCGGTGGTATTTACCAATTCACAAAACGGAGCGAACTTAATACGCGAAATAACAAACGGTGTTGCAAAAGTTTATGGCTGGAAACTTTATTTGCCTGAAGAATATAAAGTTGTTGCGATTGATGATATGATGATGGATCAATATTGCGGACGTTATTCAATCGGTTCGGATAATTATTTTGAAGTTAAGAAACAGCATGATAAGTTATTTATAAATCAATTCGATAATGCACAACTTTTTCATGTTGGTGCTGGTAAATTTGTGATAAAAACCAGGCTTGGATATCTTCAATTTAATTTTGAACCCGAGCAAAATGTTCCCACTGCTGTTTATTATTTTTCTGATGAGCTGGGACGGTTTTTAAATGAGCCTATCACTTGTTACAAAATGAAGCCGGATGAAAAAGTGCCGATTGAATTATTGGAAGAAGGTCAGGTTAGAGAAGCTCTTAATTTGTACCGCAAAATAAAACAGGAAAATCCTTCTGATTTCTATGTGTCCGAAAACCGTTTTAATAGTCTAGGTTACAATTATATGGGTAAAGGTATGCTTAACGAAGCCATTGTAATTTTAAAACTGAATGTAGAATTTTATCCGGAGTCTGCAAATACTTACGATAGTTTGGCTGAAGCTTATATGAATAACGGTGACAACGCACTGGCGATAATTAATTACAAAAAATCTTTGGAGTTGAATCCTAACAATTCAAACGCTGTCGAGCGACTTAAGGTGCTGGAAGAACAAAATGAAAATTAGAATAAAATAATATATGCTGTCAGTTAACAAACACTATTTTATTTCTTCTTTCTTAAAACTTAAGTTTTATACAGCCTAATTTCTTTAAGAATATTAGTCGAGGATTTAAAAAGAGGTGCGGAAATGTTAAGAAGAATAATATTAGTTCCGGCATTATTTCTGACTATCATTCTCTTTGGATGCAGCATGGGAGGTGGTACAGAAACTTTTAACTTCGAAAAAGACACCCCTGTTTGGCTGAAGGAAAAGATAGGTACCATTTCAAATTTTACAGGGAACTATTATGACTGGACGAGAGTTTACCGATACGAATGGAACAAGTCATTCATCTATCTCTTTTACATTCCGTTAAGCTCTTGTACTTATTGCGAATTATACCACCAAGATGGAAATAAAGTGACTGCTTTTAATGATAGTTTGTTGCAGGACATTCTGCAAACGAGAAAAGGAGAAATTCTCATCTGGGAAAATAAGAAATAGATTTATTGGCCAACCCAAAACATATAATAATATAACTCTCAAAGAATTTGTCCAACTTTCCTTCGCCCATTTGGTCGCAGCCCTCAACAATTTGGTCGTGTTCTCATCGACATTTCATCATTTAACAAGTTTTTAACACCCTATTAGCGGCACAAGCTTTGTTTTCTTTTATGCGGAGGTAAATAAAATGAAAACATTATTAACATTATTAGTCTTTGGTTCATTCAGTTTTGCGTTTGCATCTGCACTGCAGGATTCTTCTCAAAACCAGAACAGGGAACAGAAACAGATCCAAGTTCAGGAGCAGAACCAGCAGAAAAACCAGGGAGAGGATACTCAGATAAGAGACAGAAACAGATTGCACAGTGGAGATCAGTTCTCTGGAAAGAACGGCAAAAAGAGAGGCAAGGATGTCTTCATTGATAAAGACGGGGATGGAATTGCAGATACACGTGTCGGGGGAATGAGTCTTAACAAGATTCGTAAAAGAACCAGATCAGGTAAGCAGGGTGGTGGACAAGGTGGTAATGGTGGCGGGAAGTAAATTCTTAAGTGAAAGATTTTATGAAAAAAATAATTGGTTCTCTGCGGTTTCTTATTCTTTTGATTGCTGCATCAAGTTTTGATACACAAGCCCAGTTTTATCTTACCGCTGATGTCGACGGCTACTATGATGATAACATCTTCAACAACTACCTGGGTGCTTCCGATTTTATAAATGCATTTACCGGTGAACTTGGCTACGACATTGAAACAGAACAAAACAACTTTGAAATATACTACACAGGTTTTTTCAACCAGTATTATAAGTACAACGACAAATCAACAACCATTCACAAGTTCGGCGCAGTTAACACTTATCTGTTTTCAGAAAATGATAACCCCCTTAATGTAGGGATCAATTACGCTGTGAGAATAAATAAGGAAGACTATTACATTTACGATTTCAATCAGATCTCTGCTTACGCAAATTATATGCATTCGTTAAGTGAGAGTAATAAAATTCAGCTTGGTGTTATCGGCAACAGGATTGATTATGAAAATTTTTCTCTCTTCTCTCACTACCAGCTTAAAGCTTTTTTAAGATCGATAAACAGTTTTGAAAGCAGGACTTCACTCACTGCCGCAGTTGAAATTGATCAGAAGAGTTACATTGAAGATTACCAGAGCCAGGGACTTGCCGATGAAGTTCTGCAAGCAAAATTATATTTACAGTTAGGGCAGGGGATTACAGAAGATTTAGGTTTAAGTGCTTATGCGTTTTTAAGAAATAACCTCAGCGGCGGAAACCGTTACTTTACTTCTATCGATTACATCTATTACGAGGAAGAACTCTTCAACGATATTTATTCAAACGAAGGAGTTGAAACCGGATTAACACTGTCTTATCTTTTTCTTCCAAACATTATGGGAAAAATTTCTGGAAGATATGAGGTTAGAAACTATACAGACCTTCCCGCTGCAGATGAAGAAGGAAATGAGCTTGAAGAAATGAGGAAGGATAATCAGTTTTCTGTCGGCGCATCTATGGAATTTGGTTTGAGTCAGATTCTCAGCGGGCTCTATCTTTCTTTGAATTATAATTATATCAAAAACAACTCTAATGACTACTACTACGATTATAACAACCAGATATACTCAATTTCTTTAGGTTTTGATTTTTAGCTTGCCCTCAATCAAACCAAGACCGTCAGTCTGAGCTTGTCGAAGACTGACGGTCACACTTCGACAGGCACAGTGTGACATCGAAGTTAGTGCTTAATATTGTACTTCTTAAGCTTGTATCTTAAATTTCTTTCGGTTAAACCCAGTAGCTTTCCAGCTTTAGTCTGATTGCCGCCGCTTTCCTGAAGTGCATCAAATATTAATTGTTTCTCAAGAGCTTCAACCTGTTCGGTGAGAGTTCCTTCTCCAGGAGCAGTGATTGTCCTTTCTTCCTTGAATCCTTTTATGCTCATTGGAAGGTCGTTTAACGTGATTACTTTGCTGCGAGTTAATACAACTGCACGTTCAATTATGTTTTCCAGTTCGCGGACGTTTCCAGGGTAATTGTATTTCATCAAAACGTCAGCTGCCTCTTTAGAAATTTCAACCGTATCTTTTTTATTTTCCTCACAGTACTTTTTAATGAAACTCTCAATCATCGGCAGGACATCTTCTTTTCTTTCTCGCAACGGAGGAATTTTTATTGAGACCACATTTAATCTATAATAAAGATCTTCTCTGAAGGTTCCGTCTTTTATTTTTTGTTCGAGGTCTTTGTTTGTAGCTGCGATAATTCTAACATCTACTTCAATATTATCTGTCCCGCCGACTCTTTCGAACTGGTGTTCCTGTAGAACGCGTAAAAGCTTTACCTGGATTGATTGAGGAATATCTCCGACTTCATCTAAAAAAAGTGTTCCACCATGTGCAATTTCGAACCTTCCTTTCTTCATTTTGTCCGCACCTGTATATGCACCTCTTTCATGTCCAAACAACTCGCTTTCAAGCAGAGTCTCTGTCAGTGCCGGAATATTCACAGCGACAAACGGTGAATCTTTTCTTGAACTCATATAATGAACAGCTTTTGCAAGGACTTCCTTGCCCGTGCCGTTTTCTCCGGTAATTAAAACAGTTGCTTTACTGTCTGCAACCCTTGCAGCTACATTTATAACTTCCTCCATCTTTTGAGACTGAGAAACTATTGAAGATATTTTATACTTATCCTGAAGCTGCGTTTTTAATAATTGATTTTCAGATTTCAAATTTTTGTGTTCAATTATTCTGTCAATCATTAAATCAAGCTCATCGAGGTCAACAGGTTTTGAAATGTAATCGAAAGCACCGAGACGCATTGCTTTTACCGCGTTCTCAACTGTCCCGTATGCAGTAACAATCACAAAGCTTATTTTAGGGTTTATTTTTTTTACCTGTTCGAGAACTTCGATTCCATTCAAATCGGGCATTTTAAAATCAGAAAGAATTATATCCACAGGACTTCTTCCTGCGATCTCAACTCCTTCTTTGCCTGACGAGGCCGAAAAAATTTTGTAACCTTTTTTCTTCAGGTATCCGGTGAGAACATCTCTCTGCGCGGCTTCATCATCAATTACTAAAATGTTGTAATCTTTCATTTTTGCGGTATTGTTATTTTAAATTTTGTGTATTTATTCACTTCGCTGAAAACTTCTATTGTTCCTTTATGTTCAGCAATAATTTTCTGCACGATGCTTAAACCCAAACCAGTCCCTTCCGGTTTTGTTGTGTAGTAGAGATCGAAAATCTTGTTCTTTATCTTTTCTGGAATTCCCTTACCATTGTCAGAAACTTCAATAATCAGTTTATCACTCTCATTAAAATAATTGATTTCTACCTTCCCGTTTTTATCAACGGCATCAATCGCGTTCTGTACAAGGTTCATCAAAGACTGTTTTATAAGCTCCGGGTCAATCATCATTTCAAAGGATTGATCAGATAATTTTATTAATTGTGCACCTTTCAACTTAGCTTGCTCTGAAAACAATCTATAAATATCATCAAAAAATTCTTTTGCAATTACCCTTTTTAGCCGGATATCAAGAGGTTTTGCATAGCTGAGAAACTGTGTGATAATTTTATTAATTCTCGTTACTTCGCTTCTTAAAAGGCTGGTAATACTGTGATATTCCTCGGAATCTTTTTCAACTTTAAATTCTTTATCAAGCCGTTGAGCAATCATTCCGATCGCATTTATAGGATTTCTTATTTCGTGAGCCACTCCCGACGCAAGTTCGCCCATTGCAGAAAGCTTTTCCTTCCTTTTTGATTCTTCTTCAAGCTTACGGGCATCGGTTAAATCGTTTATTACAATTATGTAATTATCTTTACCATCATCATCTTTATTCCGTGTAAAGTTCAGATTAAGATACTTTACTTCATCTTTAATGAAAGTATCAATCGAAACATCTGCACATTTATCATTTTTGTTTTTACAATATTCATCCAGTGATTTTGATATCACCGGAGATAATTCAGATAAATCTTTCTGTAAAACCTCGTCTTCATTTTTCTTAAAGAGTTGCTGAGACGATTTATTGAAAAGCGTGATATTCATCCGGTCATCAACTACTATTACTGATTCGCCCATATTCTCAAGCACAGTCGATGTAAAAGTTTTGAACTTTTTAAATTCGTTTGAAACCGACTTGAGATTTTGAGTTGTAAAAATTATGCTGAGAATAATAACACCTATTGCAGCTAGAACAAGAGAGATGACAATCAATCTTCTCACCATTCTGTCTTCGACTGCTCTGACATCATCCAGCGTTAATCCTATCCTGAAAATGCCTATCACTTGATTATTATAAACAAGTCTTTTCACTGTTTCAAAAACCTCCTGATTTTTAAACTTATGAATTCTTGTAAAAATTTTATCAGAATTCATAGCGTTGCTTAAAAAGAGATCTGAAGCAATTGCACTCATTGTATCAACAGATGAGCCTGCTGCAAGTATACCAAGCGAATCCTGCAGAACAATGTATTCAATTCCCTGGTTATCTGAAATGTCCCTAATAATTTTTCCCAGCCCAATTCTTTTTCTGAAATCAAGGAATTCTTCAGCGTTCATATTAATTACAATTGCACCCCTTTTATTTGCGCGCGCAACTGCAACAGCAAATCTTTGTCCTTCTGTAAACTCAGCTTCTTTGAGTCCGATAACATATTCATCCAAACCAGCTTTAAGTATCGGTTCAAGCTCATCAGCTCTGTTGACGTTTTCTTCACCGTGGGGATGGTCTTCTTCCGGGATTCTGCTGGAAAGAACTCTCATTCCGTTTTTGTCAAAAATATTTATTCTGAAAAGCGAGTTTTCTTTTCCGATCTCAATCAGTTTTTGCCGGGTAAGCACATTAAGACTATCAAGATTCCTGATAAGACGTGCATTATTAATTAATCTCTCTGTTACCAAGTCTTCAATCTCTTCGCTGGAGTTTAGTGCATTTATACTGCTTTGGTTAACAGTTTCGATTAGCGATGAGGATTGCTCCGTTAGTAGATGAAGAATCTCACCCTTGCTTTGCCGAAGCTCTATAATAGCTGAGACTATCATCAGAGCTCCCACAATGAGAGCAACGGCTATGATAATCTTGGGCTGCAATTTATTTAGAAAATTCATATTCAAAAGTAACCAGATTTAAAGCAAGATTGAATCCAAACTATATCCTGTCAGATTCATTCATATTAATAATGATTCATCATTTCTTCGTCCACATAGTCGAAGCCTTTCGTCCTTAAAGTCGAAGTAGAAATATTAGCTAACGAAAAAATCGAATAGCAGAATAAAATCAAAACTTTCCCTGTTGGCACACCCATTGAGTAAATCTTATAAAGCGTAACTAATTAAATCTTAAATATATAAAAGGAGAAAAAAATGGAAAGCAAAAAGAAAATCTCAGTGATAATCACATTGGTAATAAGTGTGATTTTATTTTCCACGTTGATATATGCACAGAACGATCCTGTGAAGAACCAGGAAGAAAAACAAGTGCAGACACAACTTCAGGAAGAGAACCAGAATCAGGTTCAAAACCAGGTTCAGACAAAAAATGAAGGGGACCCACAGACCCAGTTGAAAAACCAAACTCAAACCTGGACTAAAGAGCAAAGCAAAAACCAAGTAAAGATTCAGACAAAGGAACAAAACAAGGTTCACGGCAGTGGTTTTGTTGATGCAAACGGTGATGGTTACAACGATAATGCACCTGATGCTGACAATGATGGTATTCCCAATGGAAGAGATGAAGATTATTCCGGTTCACAAAATAGAAAAGGAACAGATGGTCAAAAAGGATTTGTTGATTTGAATAGCGATGGGATAAATGATAACGCAGTTGATTCTGATGGAGATGGTATTCCAAATGGTCAGGATCCTGATTATGTAAAACCGAATGACGGAACTGGTCAGCAGAACAGAAATGGTAAAGGCAATAAGAATCATGGTAAAATGTGGGGACCGAATGATGGAACCGGTAATAACGGAATTGGTCCGAAAGATGGGACAGGTTATGGAAGCGGAAGCGGTTCCGGAAACTGTGATGGTACCGGACCAAAAAGAGGGGGAAGAAAATAACTGGTTAATGTTAAGAGAGTAGGACGACGCGTATGGTCGTCCTATTTTTTTGATTAATAATTATCAACATACTACCATTAATCTATATTTGTTAGTACGTTTAATTTGTAAATATAAACTTTATGGGAACTTACACTTGTTTATCAATTTCTTCATAATTAGAAGATCGATACGCATAGGTATCCATCCAATCTTACCTGTCAGCAATTCACACTTTGTTAATAATTATTTCTCTTTTAAATGGAGGGCAATATGAAATCAATATCAACTACAATTATTTTAATTTTATTTTTCGCATCATCACAAATATTTCCGCAAGTTAAAGCTGGTGCGGAAGCACTTGGAACCCAGAAGTATGAAAATTATGACAAACCTGAGTTCTGCGGAACATCCTGTCATACTGATTTTTATCAGCAATGGAAGCAAGCTATGATGTCGCAAGCATATACTCATCACTGGGATGAGATTGAATATTTTAAGCTTGCAGTACCTCACGCAGAAAAGGATGAAAAAGTTGCTGAAGTAAAAGCAGGCTGCAACGGATGTCATGCACCAATTGCTTTTCTAGCAGGAGATGTTCCCCCACCAAAACCCGAAATGAATTCAAGAGCAAATGAATCTGTATCCTGCGATCTGTGTCATACAATAACTGGTTTTGAAGGAGACACACCATATAACTTTAACTGGATTTCGTCTCCCGGAAATGTGAAGTATGGACCAAGAGAAACAGGTGAATCGCCGGAACATGAAATTCAGAAATCAGAGTTCATACAAACCGCAGAATTTTGCGGCACCTGTCATAATGAAATGAGTCCTTTTGGAGTGTGGGTTAAATCAACTCATCTGGAATGGAAGGAAGGACCTTACTCGAAAGAAGGAGTACCATGCCAGAAATGTCATATGACACAGGCAGAAAGTGTTTCGGCAGATGTTGGAAATAAATATCCGGATGTCTGGCAGCATCTTTTCCATGGTGCACACGATCCGGGGAAAATAAGAGGAACTATTGAATTGAGAATTCATCCCGACATCAGAGAGGCAGAACCATTGGAGGTTATAAGATTTACCGTTGCTTTATTTAATCAGAAGACGGGGCACAAATTTCCAACAGGTTCTGTAGAAGACAGAATTGTCTGGATGCACGTTGAAGCGGTCGATGCTGCAGGGAAAGTTTATCATCTGCCGGTTGATAAAAAAGGATTTGAAGGAGAGGAATATACAATCGGTACTGATGTCCTTGCTTACCAGGATATGGGGATTGCTTTGAATGATCCAAACTTTAAAGGAGTTCAGAGAGATGGAATTCCGGTTGGTGACAGAATTTTCCGCAAACCATATTTTGATCCGCAGGGAAGAATGACAATTCAGCAATGGAATACTGCTTCGCAAGGAGTTGACTACAGGATCGGACCAAGAGAAACAAAACTCGAGACCTGTACATTTACTATTCCTGCAGATGCAGCCCCGGGTATTATGAAAGTTACAGCAGTTCTTAATTATCAAAAACTTGTAAAGCCCGTTGCAGATTTTCTTAAAGTACCCGATGAAGAAGCAGAAATAATAAGAGTAAATGATCATTCAACTTATGTTACTGTACTTCCTTGAATAAGTCATGCCGGACTCTGATCCGGCATCTCTGAACCAAATGTCAGATTGAGCCTGTCGAAATCTGATAAGTATTTAAAGATGTTACCCTTCGACAGGCTCAGGGTGACAGTGGAGAAATTTTCAGAGGTATAAAATGAAAAACATATTTACAATAACAGTTTTATCTTTCATCATTTTTACTTTTTTAGCAAGTGACATTTTTGCAATTCCTGCATTTGCAAGAAAATATAATATGTCATGCAAAACCTGTCATTCGCCATTTCCTTATTTAAAAGCCTACGGAAATGATTTTGCAGGGAATGGTTTTCAATTAAAGGATAAAGATGCACCACGTTATTATGTTGAAACCGGTGATGATAAACTTTCGCTTCTCCGGGACTTTCCGCTAGCAGTGAGATTGGAAGGTTATGTTACTTACAACCAGGGAAATACAGAACAATCAGATTTTACAACGCCTCTTTTATTTAAGTTGCTGACAGGAGGTGCAATTACAAAAGATGTAGCTTATTATGTTTACTACATTCTTGAAAGTGGTGAACCCGGAAAAATTGAAGATGCCTGGATTATGTTTAACAACATGTTTGGCAGTGAGCTTGATTTTACAATCGGGCAGTTCCAGGTTTGTGATCCATTATTTAAAAGAGAGTTGAGATTAACAAGAGACGATTATTACATCTACAAAGTAAGACCTGGCAATTCGATGGTTGATCTTACTTACGATAGAGGAATAATGCTGAATTATGGTTTTGAATCTGGGACCGATCTTACTCTTGAAGTGGTAAACGGAAGCGGAATTGGTGAAAGTTTCCTCGGCGGAAATTTTGATAATGATAAATACAAAAACGTTTTTGGTAGAATCTCACAGGATGCGGGTGACCATTTGAGATTAGGTGCGATGGGTTACTGGGGAAAAGAAAGACGAGAACTAACTGGTGATAGGTACCCCAACAATGAATTATGGATGCTTGGAGGTGATGCAACGATTATTTTTGATCCTTTAGAACTAAATCTTCAATATGTTGAAAGGAATGATGATAACCCTTACTTCAATTATCCAGATAAAGAGAAAATTAAAACGCGTGGAGCATTTGGCGAATTAATTTTCAGGCCAGAAGGCGATGAAAGCGAATGGTACGGTGTAGCTTTATTTAACTGGATTGAATCAGATCAGACTGATCTGAACTTAAAACAGTTGGGAATTCATTTTGGTTATCTGCTCAGAAGGAACATAAGATTGGTTGCAGAGTACTCTCAGAATTTCACAGCTAAATATGGAACAATTGGATTGGGATTTGTAACTGCGTTTTAATATGCAGCGAAAACAACTAGTTGCTGTTTGTTTGTTCAACTAATTTGGTTACGTTTGTACGGTTACAAGAATTAGTGAGGAATGAAAATGAATTTTCAATATTCAAATCAACCGGAACCGCATAAAGAAAGAACAAAACAAATTCTTAAAGCACATCCCGAGGTAAGAAACCTGATTGGCAGGAATCCGCTCAGCGCAGTAATAATTCTTTTCGTAGTTTCGCTTCAACTTGTTATCGCATATTTTTTAAGTGACCA
>Ga0315536_1000568_pt1 | contig 18456 bp, 18 predicted proteins | sample SalMarSW160230MG_FD_203093 | JGI IMG/M metagenome (GOLD analysis project Ga0315536, IMG submission 203093) | Salt marsh sediment microbial communities from the Plum Island Ecosystem LTER, Massachusetts, United States - Salt Marsh Sediment SW1602-30 ... | reverse complement strand
TGAATTTAGCATTTTTTTGGGGAGGTTGAGAAATTTTAACACCTCTATTTAATAAATCCTTATATATCTCATCAACATTTTCCGTTACAAATGTAAGTATTGGACTTTTAGTTTCACGTGTGATAGCCATGTGTGTACAGAATCCAATTTTACAATCGTTAGAGATATTATAAATCTGACAAACCTCTTGGTCTTTATATAAAGTAAGGTTTAAAATATTTAGAAGAAAATCCGTAGTTTTCGTCAAATCATCAGTTCCTAAAAAAATATAACGTTATTAAGTTTTATGATACATCACACACGATTTACCTCAATAATTTCTTAATAAAGAGATGGTTCATTTTAAAAAGTAAATATTTCAACTTTAAAACCTTTTTGAAGCAAAACTTTTTTAGAGATCTTACTTTTGTTAATTTAATCTACTTGACTTATTAAATCTCTTAAAAATGATTTCTTTTTGCCCTGAATGTTCTAGTCTTTTACGTGAAAAAAATATAAATGGGACGTATATATTAGTGTGTCGTTGCGGATATGAAGAAGTAAATACTTCACATGACGATGATGTGAAAAAAAAAATTGAAAAAAAGAGACATGCAATGAGAAAAAGCCTAGTGGTAATAAAAGAAGAAGACAAAATAAAAGTACATCCTATAGTTTCGAAATATTGTCCTAAATGTAACCATAAGGAAGCAGAGGCTTGGCAAGAACAAACTAGAAGTGCAGATGAACCAAGTACCTCATTTTTTAAATGCACCCAGTGTAAACATACTTGGCGTGAGTACTAAATTATTAATTTTATAATTTCAGATATCACTCTTAGATATATAGTTCTTCGTGAAAGGATTCTTTCACGAACTATTGGTATAATTATTGATTTAATCGAAATTGAATCAAATTAAAAATTAGTTTATAGCAAGATATATCTTATTAATTTAGATGAAAAAGGTTAAGAAAGAACTTCTAAAATTTTAGTTAAGATTCGTGCTTTCCCTCCAGTGGATTGTAAAAGTGTTTTCCCACATACGAGGCATTCAACATCAGTAGCAGAGCATCCAAAAATAATCTGTTGATTTCCACAGTTCAAGCATTTAACCCTTAAAAATCTGCTATTTGGTTGAGGGATTAAATCTAATTCTTTTTTCTTCTTGGGCATGATTAAATAACAACTCTAAACTTCTTGTAATTCAAATTTCTTTACTCGATAAGATTTAGCATATTGTTTCTTACCACAGTCGCCGCATTCTAATATTGGTAAGGATCTTTTATTTAACTTGGCATTTTTATGGAAGATTTCTTTTGGGAATGAACCATATCCTCTCTTTTTTCTTTCAACTCTCCTTCTTCCCTGATTTAACATGCGTTCTTTTCCTTTCTTATATAGCGATACATTATGCTGCGTATGTGCTCTGCATTTAGGACAATAATGGTTTACTGTTCTTGGATAGCGAATATGAATCCTCTCGAGTTTTTGATAACAATCGATAAAAAATATATATTGGAATCTAATTAAGCAATAATTATAAATTTTATTATTTCCTTAGCCTAAGCTCTTAAATTATGAATTATTAATTAGAGTTAATAGATAAGATTTAAAATTATAGATTCATAATTAAAATAAATTTTTTTATTAGGATTACGATGTTTAAAGAAAAATTTAAAGAGGGAATTATAACAGCTAAAGATTTCACTCGGGATGATATTGATTATATCCTAAAGAAAGCAAGAGGAATGATTAGCAATGATAAGAATTCACAACTTTTAAGCAATAAAATCTTAGCTACGTTATTTTTTGAACCTTCTACAAGAACTAGGCTTAGTTTTGAGTCAGCAATGCATAGATTAGGTGGAAGTGTAATCGGTTTTCATAAGGGAGATGTTTCTTCTGTCACAAAAGGAGAAACTCTCGCAGATACGATTAGAACAGTAGAAAATTATAGTGATTGCATTGTGATTCGCCATAATATGGAGGGAGCTGCAAAATTAGCCGCGAAGTTTTCTAGGATTCCTATCATCAATGCAGGGTCTGGTAGTGGTGAACATCCTACTCAAGCTTTATTAGATTTATTAACAATAACTGAAGAAGGGCAAAAGTTGGACGGCATAAATATCGGAATTATGGGTGATCTCAAGTATGGAAGAACTGTTCATTCTTTAACAATCCTATTGTCAAATTATGATGCAAATATATATTTAATAAGTCCAAATGAACTAATGCTACGAAATCGAGACAAGGACTTCTTGCAAAGAAGACAAGTAAAATATAAAGAAATCACTCAATATCGTAAGATTTTAGATGTGCTAGATGTTTTATACATGACTCGTATTCAAAAAGAAAGGTTTCCAGATGTTGAGGAATATGATCGAGTGAAGAATTTTTATGTATTTAGAAGCGATGATCTTGAGGAGACAAAAGACAATTTCAAACTCATGCATCCCTTACCAAGGATTACAGAGATTTCTCCTGAAGTGGATAGTTCCCCTAAAGCTATTTACTTCAAGCAGACTCACTATGGGGTTCCAATGAGAAAAGCAATATTAGCAGAATTATTATCTGATTAATTTTTTGACTTATTTTGGGAATATTGCGTTTATTTTTGATTTTTTTAATAAAATTAATAAGTTAAAAAGATCCTGTTCATCCTGACAGTCTGGGAGATAAAATATATTTCCCCCATCAAGTACCATTTGAAATTTTTTAAATAGATCAAGTTGTTTATCAATAGATAAAGTTGATTCTTGTCTTATAATAGAACTGGAATAGCATTTAGCCTTCATAGAAGGATCAAACGGATTATTATTAGAAAAATCAATCAAATGATGAGGTTGAGTCAAGACATAATTTTCTCCTAAATCTTCATTCTTTTCTATAATCATTAGTTTTATTATTTCTAGCATTTTCAAGGCAAATTTTTCACTAGTCTCGATTCGATCCAACTCAATTCCACAATGGTATTCTGTTGCTTCGTTTAACCCTATAAAGCTAATGGCTTTTATTGAGTTCTTTAAAAGATTTCCTGGTGTAGTATTAAAAATAGTCTCGCATATATTTATCCAACGTTCTTGAAAATTCAATTTCTTGTCTAACAAATCTTTTTTAATCTCAAAAAACTCGAATATGTGAGAGATTTTCTCACAAAGAATTTCTTCAAAGTGATCATCATCTCCCTTTGAATTTACTGCGACTTTATGTAAGTTTATCAAAATTTTATCGAGGATTACATTATTAGGTATTAATCTTTGTATGGAGGGTGATTTTTTTACACAAATTGCGGTTGAATTTAATAATCCAGATGTTTTCTTGCAATAAAACTGAGTATTATAGTTTAAATTGTTGATAAGATTGTGATCATCGTTTATTAAATCTAAACCTGAATATTCAAACAATATAAGTGGAGAATGTCCTTTCAAATTTGATTGGCATTCCTTATTCAAGCAATTCAAAAATCTTTGGGCTTCAATCATGCATTCTTTCTTATTAAATGAAAAATCTAAAGACAAAGCTGATCCATTACTGAGATAAGCACTATTTTGGCAACATAATTTAAGCAATTCTGATACTAAAAACTTGAATATTAAATCATCATGCCCTTTCAGGGAATATAATAAAGTAGAATCGAAATCACTTAGTAGAATGTCTTCAGATACATAGGGATGTATATTTGAAAGTTTAGTCATAAATGATTGAATCATACGAAAAGCTTTTCGAGGGTCATTCGAATCATAAATTTTGGTATCATTTTCCTTACAAATTACATCCAAAAGCGTTTTTGTTTTTATGTAAGCACCAAGTGGTCTTAAACTCCAATAATTTAAGTTTAAAAGGATAATATCCCCAGAAAGGTAGAGATCAGCAAGATCCTTAGGCAACAAGTTAAGAAGTAAAAATTGCTCTGAAACATCAGATCCAAGCTCGTGTAAAAACATTTCTGGATTAATATGTTTATCATTAAATAATTTCTTAGCTTCAAAAGGAGGGGTTCCTAAACGTGTTAATCGATGTCTTACGTGTTCTAATCCGTTTTCTAACAATATACCATTTATATATTCACGCATTAATGGAGTGGTCAAATATTCTACCTCAGTTCGAGAAAGTCTTTCGCTTACTTCATTTGCAATTTGTTTAGCCCGAAATAATTCCATTCCCCCCTCCCTTACTAAATATTTTTCTATATTCTCAAGATTAAAAGGTTCTGTAGAATATCTTGAAGTACGGATCATTATAGATGTATCTTGATTGTTAAGAATCTGTTCCATTGAAATTATATTTCCTAATATTTTCTTACCTAATAACGTAAGTAAGTAACCTTCATCAGAGGTTTCAATTAAATCGTTAGTCTTCAATACTTTAAGATGAAAAGAAAAATTTACTGAATTCGGATTTGATCCTAAAACTTGTTTCTGAAGCAAGGAATAACTCACAGGAGTAGTATTATTATTCAAATTCTTTAAAATATCTAGTCTAATCTTCTGACCTAATATCTTTAATTGCCGTTCTAATAGATCACTATTTTTGTCGGAATCCACTTTATTTATCCTATTATTCAATATCTCAAGTCCTAGTTATCTAATTATTGCACATGACTGTATTTAAAATTTAGGAACTAATTGATTGTGCACTAATTTTTCATAATATCTGGGTGATATATAAGCCAATTATATAAAAAAATGCATACATAAAAAGTAGTATTAAAAAATGTGAATTTTACCTAGCAGAGACCGCAATGCGTTCAATTTCATCCTTCTTTTTCACTGCGCGCGATTCTTGACTATTATCTGCTGCAAGTATCAATTCTTGTGCCAAATTTGAGGCAAAATCTTTCTCATTTGAATGAGATCTTGCACTAATTGCTTGAACAATGTATTTTATTCCAAGATCAACTCTCCTTTGCGGTGATATATCAACAGCAGACGCGTAACTTATACCACCCATCGCTATCCTAGTAGTTTCTTCTCTAGGTGCGGAATTACATATCGCATCGACAATAACTTGGATAGGGTTTTTCCCAGTTTTCAATTCAATCAATATAAATGCGTTCAGTATCATTTTAATTAACTTGTTCTTTTTACCCGAATTATAGGAACTTTTACGTCCTTTGGTTTTAGATCCAATAAAACCGGGGGCTAATAGTCTGTTTATAAAACGCTCAATGATTGATACCCGTGTTGTTTTCCAAAATCTTCGGTGCTCATGTCTTCCACAACTTTGAGGAATGATTATGGGTTTCAAATTGATATATGCTTCAAGCGTCCAATCAGATATTTCAATTTCGTTAAAAGACCATTTATTAAATAATTTTATGTCTGTAATTGTTTTACTCATGATTAATCCCTCTTTAGCGCATGGGTTTTTCTTTCTTTCCAGAAACTAAAGCATCCAAGGATACACCATTTACTTTTACAACCCTCCACCGAACACCAGGAAGATCTCCAATTGAGCGCCCTTTGGCACCACCGATTCCCTCTACAATTACCCGATCGTGTTCCTCAATGAAATTAAGGCTTCCATCTCCCGGGAGAAAGGCAGTAATGGATTTTCCATTTTTTTTTAGCTGTACGCGCACGCATTTACGAATCGCAGAATTCGGTTGCTTACTTTCTCTACCAACTTTTTGAAGGACAATACCTAAAGCTTGTGGAGCACCCTCAAGAGGATCTGCATGTTTTTTTAGTTTTAATCTTGTTCTTTTATAGTCTGTCTTCGACCAGCGGAACTTTTTTCTATTTGTTCGCAATTGTCTGGCAGCATATAATCCCTTCGGTTTTGACATTTTCTTTTCCTAAATCGAGTAAGTTAACTAGATGGTACTAGATAATATGTGTATTATTTCCTTAAACTTAAAATTTATGAAATTAGAAAAGTTCTTTTCTAATTTTTTGTATTAATAATAACGTTATCCACTTCAAAATGTCGAGTAACTAATAGTTTTACTTTTCGAATCATCGAACCTTCCTTTCCAATAGCTTTTCCTCTATCTTGGGGTTTCACTGAGATGATAACGGTTTTTTTATCGTTTTTATTCTCTTTAATTTCAATCTCTTGAACTGTTATGGAATTTTTAGAGGTATTAAGAATAAATTGAATGAATTGTTCAAGTTTTTCTGAATAAGGAATTACATCTATTTTCTTTTGAAGTTTGTTCATTAAATCTTTAACGTGTTCTCCTGACTTACCAATCGCTTTTCCAACATCTTCTTTTTTAACTAGGAAAATAATAATCTCTGAGTTATTTTCTGGGGAATCAAACGTTAAACAATCTTTTATAATGGCTCCTGAAAGGTTGTTAAATAACGAGATGAGTTCCATAGATTTTCTATCGAATTTGATATTTCTCCTTATCATATTAGCCTGTACTCTTAAGTATAAATATTTTTATCACTTTGTTTTTAAAGAAACTAACGCACTATCACCGAATTCATTGATTCCTATCACCGAGATCATGTATGGTTTTCCCATGGCTAATCCAAGTTCCCAAGAGGAACCTATATATTTGTAAATAAAAATACTATTTCCCGCAAGGCTATTATAGTAATTTAATTGATTTTCAAATTCGGTAGGACAATTTTGCGCGATTATAATCATTTTAAATGGTTTTTGTCTCAATTGACGTAAGACTTGACTTTTACCAAAAATGATTTTCCCCGTTTTATACGCGACTTTGATATTTGTTTCGACATCAAGTTCCTTTTTCTTCTTGCGCGATAGGTCGATTGTGTCGCTTATATTTTTGCTCTTCTTTGCCATCGTCTTAAAAACTATTTAGAATTTATAATACAATAATTAAGTAATAAAAGAAATTCATGATGATTTAAATTTTTAATGCTAATTTGTGCTAAATTTTGAGAAAAGAATTAAAATAATTATAATAATATAGATGGTTCAAAATTATTTTAGCGCTCAGTATTGGAGTTAATGATATGCTTGAAAAATTTGATATTTTAATCATTGAATCCTTCGATTTGTTCTTTACGAAAATCTCCTAAATTCTTTCCTTTTTTCTTTTTTTCCATTATAGAAATATAAAACTCTTTATTTATATTCCAACACCGAGGACAAAACCACGCACCCGTGACATAATTACGAATTCGATCTCCTTTAAGCGTGTGACAGGTGGCACATTGCTAGATCGATTTGTTATAAGCAATCTTCAAACCTTCTGCTTGAATATACTCCTTTGATGCTTCTAAATCATCGATCCGTTCCCATACAACTTCAAACCAGGCATTTCGAAAATTTTGAGCTATTTGCCGCAAGCGGGGATCTGATATGGAGATCTTTCTTTTTTTTCATCATGAACTAAATACCAATATTTAATTTTAAAGATTTGCCTCCTAAGATTAAATTCATATGATTGTTATAGGAATGGGAGGAAAAAAACCTTTATAGGGCTATTAGTACTCCAATAAAATGAAAAAAAATTTGTATAATCACGAAAAAGGGTTTTTTTTTTTTAAAAATAAGGAAAGAGCTCAGAAGGTATTTAACTTCAACATAATGTATCGATTCATGGAACTCTTTTATTCTGCTCTAATATTTCCAGGTTTCGATCGAGATCGAACATAATATTTACTCTGCCGCTGCCTATAGGGCATACTTGGCCAACTATCACATTTTCAGGTATTCCCAGAAGGCGTTCTTCTTCACCATAAAGTCCCGCATCAAGCAATTGGTTTACAGTGACTTCGAAAGCAGCCCTGGCAAAAACACTCGATTTTGATCCAGAGATACCGTGCCTTCCAATGGATTGAATCGCGCCATCTACACACATTAAATCTGATAGAATAAGTAAATGCCTTAGATCTACGTCTAATCCTTGTTGATCAAGTACTTTCTTAGCTTCTCTAATGATTAATGATCGAGCAGCTTCAATACCGTATAATTTTTCAATTTCATGAATGTGATTCGAAACGGTTCTTGAAGCATCCACGCCTTCAATTTGAACAACACTAGGTAAATTCGTGCCTTCAGTTTTAATGACCCATTCTTTATTGTTATCTGTAGGAGTAAGGAGGCCCCTTTTTATCCCTCTTATTCCTTTCACGACTTTCTTAAGAATCTTTTCTCTCAGTTTTTGAAGGCTTTGCAAGTCTTCTATTCCAGGATCAATGATGATTGAATTTCCTTCCCGCACGATTGTTCCTTTTTTCTTATAACGCTTCAAAATTTCCGGAATTTTGTCAATATCTATGCTTTTTTTCTCGCAGATATCAGGTATGAGATGAATTACTATTTTCCAGTCAATAAAGTCAAGATCCACATCCGAAGCAATTTGTTCGATTCGGATTTGTTCAATGCGATTATGAACCTCGATCGCTTTTGCTTCACTTTCGTTGTAAGGTTTTTCTAAGTATATCTCCATCATGGGAGTTGATGGAAAACGACGTGCATCAACAATTTCAATCAGTCGGGGAAGTCCTTGAGTTACTGAAAATTCTTCTACTCCTGCATAATGAAAGGTTCGAAGTGTCATTTGGGTACCTGGTTCTCCAATTGATTGGGCAGCAACGGTGCCAACAGGTTCAGAAGTTTCTACACGTGCATTATTATAATTGATATAGATCTTATTTAGCAAGTATTCTAATTGTTCTTCCTCTAATTCCTCGTGCGTGAGTTTATTTCTTATTTTGTCTATTAGATCTTGCGGAATATCATCATCATATAAATTGGTTAATTTTTCTTCTAAATATTTTTTTGTTATAACTACCATAAAATCACTTATAAATTGTATTTTTCTTGTTTCCAATCTAAATATCCTTTAGTTAATTTCCCTCTCCATTCAGCATTTTTTCTGGTAGCTTCTTCATAAGCTTTTCTCATTGTATCCTCATCAGGGGTGGAGTCCTGTGTTTCTATTGCTTTTTCTATTTCCTTAGGTTTAGCAACAGCCTTTTTAGGGGTTGGTTTTTTAGTGCTTGATGTTTTAGGTTGAGCATTGGATCTTAGTTCATCTCGAATTTCATTAATATCGAGCGCTTTAGCTTTAAGTAGTAATACATCGAGATTTACAGCATCACTATGATCTGTGTGCATGGGATCAATTCCATCATCACCATAATAAAATTGAATAATATTTTTATCAGAGTTCCTTACTGTGTTATCATTCTCTACAACCATGTCTTGTAACGCGTTCACAAGCCTTCTTTGCATATATCCCGAGGTGCTTGTTCTTACCGCGGTATCTACTAAACCTTCTCGACCACCCATTGCATGGAAGAAGAATTCCTCTGGTTTAAGACCGTTCCTATAAGATGATTCTACAAAACCTCTCGATTTTGGAGTGAGGTCATTTACTTTGAAATGTGGGAGAGTTCTTTGACTGTATCCCCTATTAATTCTTTCTCCCCTAATTGCTTGTTGCCCAACAACCGCAGACATTTGTCCTAAGTTTAAGATATTCCCTCTTGCTCCAGACTTAGTCATAATTACTGAATGAGCTTCATCACCAATAAAATCAGCTGCAATTTCTTCAGCTTTTTTACGTGCTTCTGCTAATAATTGGCGAATTCTCAATTCTAACGTTTCTTTTAACGATCGTCCAGGAGCACGTTTTAATACTGTTGTATCTTCCTCATAAAATGCGTTAATTAACGTATCAGCTTCTTCATCAGCGTCTTTTAATACCTTTTGTATTGCCTCATAGGCATGACCATGAACATAAACTTCATCCAGCCCAATCGTCATTCCATTTTGTCTGATTACATATAATAGCATTTTAGTTGCATTATCTAAGAATTGCCTTCCTCGAGCATTTCCATGATCCTTAATTATTCTTTGTAGAATGCTATTAGACTGCATTGGACCAAAAGAATTTTCATCTATTGTCCCTGTTATTAATTCACCATTTTTTATAACAACGTAAGCGTCATATTTACAATTTTCTTCCTCGCAGACTTCGCATTTTTTACAAAATTTTGATTTTACTTTGATATTTAAGTCATCTGGAAATAGTGAGCTAAAAATTTGCTTACCAGAATATAAGTTCTCAGGTTCTGTTTGGATTGGTATAAGATTTTCCAATTTGAAATCGGGATTTGTGTCAAATATACCTCCCATATAAAGCAAGTTTAAGGCGTCTTTCTTTTTATAAAGAGAGTTTAAACTAGTAAATTGAAAAACTGATGAAATAAAATCTTGAATCCCCCCTAATATTGGTCCACCGAATCGGGGAGATAAAATATGTTCTTGTACTTTAAGTAATAATTCTGCTTCAGTTCGAGCTTCCTCACTTTGCGGAACGTGAAGGTTCATCTCATCACCATCAAAATCAGCGTTATATGGAGGGCATACAGTTAAATTAAGTCTAAAAGTTCTTCCATCCATAATTCTAACTTCATGAGCCATTATAGACATTCTATGAAGAGATGGTTGCCGATTAAACAGTACTAAATCTCCATCACTTAAATGGCGCTCCACTGTAAATCCAGGAGCTAGGGTATCAGCTATAATTTTTCGATTCTTTACGTATCTAAGATCAATTCTTCTTCTATCGTTTCTAATTATATAATTAGCACCGGGATGCCTAAATGGTCCATTGATGACCATTTGTTTCATTTCTTCAATATTCCAATCATTAACATTAGTAGGAATTGTTAAAATTTTAGCTATTTCAATAGGCACGCCCACTTCATTAATACTAATATAGGGATTAGGTGATATTACGCTTCTTGCCGAAAAATCTACTCGCTTTCCGCTTAAATTACTCCGGAATCTTCCTTCTTTTCCCTTTAATCTTTGAGTTAAAGTTCTTAAAGCTCGACCCGATCTATGACGAGCAGGGGGAATTCCAGAAACTTGATTATCAAAATAAGTTGTTATGTGATATTGCAATAATTCCCATAAATCCTCAACAATTAAATGCGGTGCTCCAGCGTCTATATTTTCCCTCAGTCTCTGGTTGATGCGAATTACATCAACTAATTTATGCGTCAAATCATCTTCTGATCGTATACCACTATCTAAAGTGATACTCGGTCGTGCACAAACAGGAGGGATTGGTAGAACCGTAAATATGACCCATTCTAAACGCGCATTTTCAGGAGAAATACCAAGTATTCGTAAGTCATTGTCGGTCATTTTTTTCAAACGCTCTAAGATTTCTATTGGGGTTAATCTTCGAGATCCCTTACTTTCTTCTTCTTCATAATATGTAGTAGGCTTTTCAATAATTATTTTCTTCTTTTTAGCCCCGCAGTAAGGACATACTTTACTTTTTCTTGCTCTTTTGAAGACAATTTTCGAAGCATCCTCGTCTCCCTCAAAGAAAATGATTCTATGTTGTTGCTGTTCTGAATGGAATTTTTCCTTTTCTTCCTCTGTAAGCATTAATCGAGAACATTCGGGGCATATCGATCTTAATACTTTAAGCACTTTTTTTGAATATCCGACGTGTATGACTGGTCGTGCTAATTCTATATGTCCAAAATGACCCATACAATTACTGACCAGATTACCACATGTTTGACATCGCTGTCCCGGCTCAATAGTGCCTAATCTTTGGTCCATCAATCCACTTGGAATCGGAAGGCCATCCTCATCATAAGTATCAGCGGTAATAATTCGAGCGGCACTCATCTTACGAATTTCATCTGGAGATAAAAGACCAAACTTTATCTTGTCGATTAACTTGGTACGTGAATAAGTATAACTCATATAATTATAACATCCTCTATATTTTGAATAAAATGAATATTATTTATTATTAATTTAGAATAAGTGAACAAATACTGCACTGTAAGAAACAGAAGCAAGCAAATATTAAAAATTTTACTATTTCACCATCATTCATTAACATATCCTCATATTTCTTTTTGAAGAAATTTTATTTTAATGCAATATTTTTAACTATTTGATAATGAAAATTATGATTTTATTGAAAAACAAGCTTTTCCTTGTTTTTATTCAATTTTTGATATTAACATTAATGATTCATGGTTTTAATCATTCTTATCTGATTACTTTTAATACCCATACACCTATAGAGCAGCAAGTTATCATACAATTTCTTGCGAATTATGTTATATTTGATGATATAGGTGGTATGATATTTACATTTTTAATTTGGATTATAGTTTCACTCATTCCTATTATCATCTTTTTTGATTTTAAAAAAGCCTATTCAACCAACTTGAGCACCTTCTTTTTACTTAACTTTTTTTTCTATGTGTTTCTTTTTAGATATGAGAAGGATTTCTTTAACAGTCATTTTCCTACTTTGATTATAAATACTCTATTACTTGGTTCTGCTATAATTATATTTTCAATTGGATTATCAATAGGGTTAATTTTCCTCAAAAAGCGTTGGAAAATGCAGAACCACGAAAAATTCAGCCCAATTGACGGAAAACCATTGATGACATGTCCTAAATGTGGTACAGAATTTCAATCTATTCCGATGTTTTGCTATAATTGTAATACAAAATTAATTAATGAAGAGGATGATAACTCTGAAATCTGAAAGTTCACAGAATGATTTTGATTTTCTGTTTAACCCTAAAAACATTATGATTTATGAAGCAACCCCGAAAATCTCATTTTTTGTGAAGGGATTTATTAGACAAAATTTCGATTTGAACAATTTATATCTAATTTCTCCCAATTTCGATTCTATCCTCGATATAAAATGTTTCAAATCGATAGAGGAAGTTCCGGAGGAAACTATTGATTTAGTAATTCTCTCTGTCAGACGAAGCATTTTAATAGAGACTATAGAGGACATTTTATCAAAAAAAAAAATTAAATTCTTCCATATTTTTACAGCAGGCACGGGAGAAGCAGATGATGTTGGAATTGAGATCGAGAAACACCTAAAAAAGATTCTAAATCGATTTAGTAACACTAGAGCAATTGGTCCTAATTGTATGGGATTGTATTGTCCTAAAGGTAAAATTGCATATTACAGTTCATTTCCAATTGAATCAGGAAATATTGGGTTGATTTTTCAGTCTGGAGATTTACATTCGAAAATGATAAAGTTTGGATCAAGTCGATATGATCTCAGGTTTTCTAAAGGAGTTAGTGTAGGAAACTGCGTAGACATTCAGATATCTGAATTATTAAGTTATTTTAATAAAGATATTGATACAGATATAATTTGCGTGTATCAAGAGGGTTTTTCTCCATTTTCTAATGAAGAAGGAAAGAGATTGCTCGATGTGATGAAAAAAATGCAAAAACCCGTTTTATACATGCGAGGTGGAAGAACAACAAGAGGTCAAACAGCTGTTTTGACCCATACTGGCGCAATCGCGACTTCGAAGAACATTTGGAATGCGATATTCAAACAAACTCCTGCTATTGAGGTAAAATCTTCTTTAGATGAGTTAATCGACTATTCTTACTTGTTCTCAAAATATTTTTATCATTTTAAAGCAAGTAAAAAACCGATTAACTATCCTGAAAATAAGCGAGTTTTGGTTGTTTTGTGGTCTGGAGGATTTGGAATATTAGCAACTGATACTTTAATTGAGTTAAGCTTGGATCTTCCACATTTTACGGGCGATGCATTAGAAAAACTTAAAGGTATTTATCCTTCAAAAATTGGCAGCTTAGCAAATCCATTTGATTTACCGTGGGTAACTTCTAGGAAAGAATATTTAGATGTATGTAAGGCTGCGATTGATGATAATATTGATCTCGTTATAGTAGAAACAGATGCTTGGAATGACTTTGAATCAGACCATTTTAAGGGTTATTATCATAATTTAAGTGAAATAAAAAAACATGTCGAATCTCTGAATAAGGTCTTCATGATTATTTTACATGAATATCCAAGTGAATCAAGAAAATTATTTCATGAAATGCTCATCGCAGACAATTTTCTAGTATATAGGAATATTGAAATCGCGGCCAAGACATTTCTTAAACTGTATGAATATGGTCAAAAACAAAAATCTCTGGGTAATCTCTGAGATCCTTTTTTTGCACAAATTTAATCTCAAAGATTTTATCTCATAAATTATAATTATCCTAATGGCTGGAGAGTTTATTGCAATCTTCGCTGTTTTGACATTTGTTGTATCAAATGTGATTTTTAAAAGAGTGGAACATGAAGCGAGCCCGATATTCATAAATTTTATTCGTACTGCAATCGGAACTCTCACTTTTTTCATATTTTCACTAGTATTCAACGTCTTCTTTCAAATTTTTCTCCTTCCGTGGGAATTGTGGATGATTCTCTTTGTAAGTTTCTTATTTGGTCAAATAATAGGTGACACGGCATACTTTATAGCACAAAAAGAGCTAGGAACTACAATGGCTCTTGCGGTTTCAATGATTTTCCCACTCATAACTTTTATTCTATCGATAATCTTCCTAAATGAACCATTTGACCTTCGTGTAGTTTTTTCGCTTATTCTTGTTGGTTTAGGTATTTTCATAATTGGTAAAAGCAAAGTTAGTGATAGTTTACCATCCAAATCAATCGTAAAACCTAAAAACCAGCAATCTAAACGCCCTATAACTCAATTTAGGGCAATTAGTTTTGGAATTTTAGCAGCTTTTGGATGGGCTGTTGGCTTAGTTATTATTGATTATGCAACTAATGACATCAATCGTATCTTAGCAGTGGAAGAGTTAAGTTCTATAATAGGAAATGTCATTAGGTTTCCATTTGCTCTAATAATATTGTTAACTATGGTTTTACGCGAAAATTACGGAAAGAAGTCGGGAGACCCAATTATAAGAAGGAGCAGAAAAACTTGGGCACTTTTAATAATGGGTGCGATCATTGGTACATCTATTGGAGCTTATGCGTATACCGAAGCTGCTCGTGTAGCAGGTGCGACAATCATGGCTTTAATTGCTAGCGCTAGTCCCCTTTTTTCTCTTCCGTTGACATATTTTATAAATAAGGAAAAGATTACAAAATTTGGTTTTGTTGGAGTTATTTTAACCATTTTAGGGGTAATAGTTATAATATACTAAGAATGATCAGATCATATGAATATTGAAATTAAACCATTAACCCCAGAATTAATAGGAGATTTTTTACATTACTTTGATGAAGTAGGATTTTCTAATAATCTCGATTGGTCGGGATGTTATTGTTATTTTCATCATTTCCCTGGCTCAATAGAAGAATGGTTGAATCGTACTAAAGAGGAAAATCGAGCAGATTCTAAAAAATCAGTCTTAAGCGGTGTTACAAATGGTTTTTTAGCTTATGAAGATGGAAATCCCATTGGATGGATAAATACAGATTTAAAAGAAAATTACGTGAAAGTGCCTTATGAAGAAGAAATAAATCCATCAAAGGAAGGAAAAGTGGCATCAATAGTGTGCATATTGATCGCGCCTTTGCATAGAAGAAAAGGTATTGCCAAGCAACTTTTAAAAAATGTTTTGGTGAAATTAAAAGAAAATGGCATAAAAATAGTTGAAGCATATCCTCGATTAGGTGATCTATCTGATGCACATCATTATCATGGTCCTCTTTCATTATATCAATCGGAAGGTTTTTTAATTGTTAAAAAGTTTAAGGATATGGTTGTCGTGCAAAAAGAGCTTTAATTTATAAATTAAATATCCATATCCTTCTTTAAAAAGGAGTTGAATTACTCATGAATGATGAAAAAAATAATGGAATGGAAAGGATTCGAAAAATTGGAAACTTCATTCAACAACTCGAAGATATAAAAGAAAGTCTTATAAAATTTTTAAACACCCGTATAGAGTTAGATGAAGTAACTAAAAATCTTTGGATTTCAGATGTGAAAGATTTTTACTATAATACCGTGTCCGCTTGGGAGATACTTAATAGCGTAGCGAACGGAAATTTAAAATGCGTAGATGATTCTAAGAGTTTTTTACATCTCGCAAGAGGTCAGTTAGCTAAATCGATAAGTGAATTAAAGTTTTATAAAGAAGAGTTAGTATCTAATCTCATAAAAGAAGTTGAAATTAATTTTGAAAAATGTTGGAATGCTTTTTATTTTGAATTCGAATGTTTAACACCAATTAATAAAAGTATTAAACCCATCCCCCGAGTTATTAAGATATCTAATTTTGAATATCACTTACCTTGCTCAGTCTGTGGTAAAATTTCTATCAAATATAAAATAGGTCCCGATTGGCTTGATGATCATGAATCACTAGTTTACAGTGGCATTACGCATAGTAGGTCATTAAGAAAGGATCTTGCAAATATGTTATTTGAAATTCTGGATAATGAAAACCTTTCTGCAGTTCATCAGTTCATGCTAAAATATCATTCTCTAGAAGGATTAGATGCGTACTGTCCTGAATGCGATAAAATATATTGTTGGGAGCATTATGACGCAAGAGAAGAATATGATGACGGGTTCTACGATTGCACCTACGGTGAATGCCCAAATGGACATCGAAGGATGATCGATGATTAAAATGATCTTCGCGGTACCTTTTAAATTTAAAACTAAGTTGAATTATTCGTAATATTGCTCAAAAAGTTTTAATTCCTCAGAGATTTCTTTTAATTTGCTCATTTCTTCTTCAGTAGGAATCTCTTCTTTGGAAATGTCATATAGCTTCAAATTCAAGCTTTTCCGAACCTTATTTTCTATTTTATTAATTTTTTGCTTGGTAGCAAAAAACTTTATTGCCTTAAATTTGATTTTAGTGAGCGGTTTTTCCCATTCCTTAGTAAATGATCCATTCTGAATATCCACGAGCACTTTTTTCATGATTGGTTTAAGAGGGATATTGCGGAATCTTATTCCCCTGCTCATGGCTCCATATTGGCTTGTTTGTGAATGAAAGTCCACTTGTTTTATTAATCCAATTTCTGCCATTTTCTTATATGTATATGACATCTCATTACTCATATATAACTCTACTAAGACCGCTTCAGGCGGATATCCCGCATCAATTAAAGTATAGATTGCAGTGAGTAAAACTCGTCCAAAAGCAGGACCAAATCCTTGTTCATTAAATAAGTCCAATTCGGCTTCTTGTTTAAAAGTCACTTGAATTGCTCCTTTTTTTAATGTTCCTATACCATTCGCTAAAGCTAATAATATCTCTAAAGCATCTCCACTATAATTTTGTTCCACGCTTATAAAGCTAAAGAATCCTTGATTGTTAAGAAAATTTTCTCTGACTCCTACTCCAATCATTCTAGGGGCCAACAGAATAACATCAACATTTTCAGGAGGGACAATTAAATTAAATCCGATAGTATATCCCGATGCAAACACTAAAGCACTTCCAGGTTTTAGATTACTTTTTATACTAGTCTCGAAAGTCTCTTTCATGATTTCATCAGGAATGAGAAAAAATATTATGTCAGCTATTTTTGTAGCTTCTTTAATTGTATACGTAGAGAAACCATCGTTAATAGCGACATCTTTATAATTATCTTCCCTGTTTCCGATAATGATTCCCATTCCAGAATCTCTTAAGTTTAATGCTTGAGCTCGTCCTTGGTTTCCGTAACCTATAATAGCAATGGTTTTATCTTTCAAAATTTCTAAATTTGAATCCTTTTCATGAAATATTTGAACCATTATTATTATCTACCTATAAATTTTAAAAAAGAAGTTATGCTATTTTTTAAGTATTTTTTCATAATCGAATTCATTCTTCTTTAATATGGTTTCAACCATTCTTGAAAACACAGCATGGATGTTAACATTATCTTTGGAAGAGGTTTTGTAAAATGGAATGGAGTCATATTTCGTTCTGAAATTTTCTATTACTAATTCATCTACTTTTTCAGGATCAGTTATTAAATCACTTTTACAACCTATCAATATCTTAGGTGTTTCCTTCGGAACTAATTTTGATAGATGATCATTCCACCAATTTAACCCTAACAGAGAATTATTCAAATTAAATAAGCTAAAAACAAGAAAAACTCCGTTAGCACCATGAATGTAATAACTGAACATCTTCTTGAATTGCTCCTGTCCACCAAAATCCCATATACTCAAACGTACAAATGTTTCTTCACCTTTGATAATTATTGGAAGGTCATGGGTATAAAAGTCAATGCCTATCGTTAATTTTGTATTTGCATCGAACGTATCTAAACACAATCTTCTCGCAATGCAGGTTTTCCCTACTCCACCATTCCCAATTAGACAAATCTTAAAGATATATGTTGGTTTGACATCATCTTTAAACATAAAGTTATTCTCTCTTTATCTTAATTTTTAGTTAAATTAAATCTATGTAAGAATAATCGACATTTTATATTTTAAATCTTTAGAAATCGCTATGATAATATTTTTCATGAATCTCAGCATTCGTTTTGGTTCCCTTCAATAGTCCAGAAATACATGTAAGTTTCTATAATAATATATTCCTTATCTTTTGGCTAATTAAAGAAGGATTATCCCTCCCAATTTAGAATTTGAAGCTCTAGACAAAGAAAAGTTTTATCTGAAGTTCAATTCTTCAGTAATTGGGTCTAAATATCATCAGAAACATAATGCAATACAATGAGTGATCCGATCAACATGCTCATTTGAACTCAGTTTTTG
>Ga0315536_1000564_pt1 | contig 18511 bp, 15 predicted proteins | sample SalMarSW160230MG_FD_203093 | JGI IMG/M metagenome (GOLD analysis project Ga0315536, IMG submission 203093) | Salt marsh sediment microbial communities from the Plum Island Ecosystem LTER, Massachusetts, United States - Salt Marsh Sediment SW1602-30 ... | reverse complement strand
AATGGAAACGGCCCCCTTCTGTTAACAGAGAATAGCAATATGTTTCCGCAGTGCATAAAAAGGCAGAAAAAATACCGATGAATATTTGAAATAAACCAATCAGTGTAATCACGAGAGAACTTTTGTTTTTAATTTTCTTGTTCATAAATTATTTCCAATAATTAAAACGGAACACTGATATTATCTATTATTTTTCGTAAGGATTATATTTCTTCTAATTGAAAAGGTAATTGGCTTTAATTTAAAACCGGATCTTGATATTCCCGAAAAGTTCTTCTATTGGGCCGGGCTGATAAGAATTGCCGTCCGGATCGGGTTCGGTAAACGCCATGTATTTTACTCCTGTGAAATTACGGGCGAAAATGCTGAATTCCCCTTTAATGCCGTGAATGTTCCATTTATACGAAATACCGGCATGGAACAGAGTAAACCCATCCTGCCAGTTGCGATAAATTGCCGGGTTCAATTCGCCATGATAAGCATTGGCATCCGTGTAAATTGCCCATTTTGACTGGAATTCGGTACCCAAACTGATACTCATGTGTTTATTTAATGAGCAGATCATTTCGGAGTAGAGCTGATGTCTTGGAGAATTCGGGAGCCATTGTCCTGCTGCAGGGGGTGCGGTTAGAACATAGGAAGAATCCGTGTACACAGGATCAATTTTAGCAGAAGTATACTTGAAATCGGAAAATGTATAAGCGATTTGCAAGCTCAAACCTTTGTTAATTTCGAAAGAAAAAAAGCTCTCGATTCCATAACGTCTGCTGTTTCCGGCATTTCCGTAAAACACTTCCTGATTGCCTCTGCCAATTTGTTTAAAGCGGAAGAAATCATTTTTGGTATTCATATAAAAACCGGATATGTCATAAAATATTTTTTCTCCCCAAAAACCGCGGATACCGGTTTCATAACAATTGGAAGTGGCAGGAATTAAATGGGTATTAAACCCTGAATATCCAACAGGATTACTGGCCAGTTCTTCAGTCGAGGGGGGCATAAAACCCTGACCCCAATTGGCAAAAAAAGTAAGGGCGTCGCTAAAACCATAACTAACTCCAATTCGAACAGACGTTTTTAAAAAATTTTTCGCCATTTTTGCAGAATCAAGCGCCATCATTTTATTTGTCAGTTCATTTTTCATGTCGTCGTAACGGATATTTCCCATTAAATTGAATTTGCCTAATTTTAGTTTATACAGGAAGAATAAGCCGGCACTTTGCTGGACGATGATCTGGTTGGCAAGCAGACTATCCGTTTCAATGTTGGTTTCATCGATGCTTTCCACTCTCTGGGGATTGCCTCCACTTTGTAATTTGTAGATATTGATATTTTGCCATTTCAGATCGAATCCCAGACTGAGGTTATGTTTTATATTTGCAGCTGTAAAGTGTAAATTGTATTGAGCACTGACTCCGGGATTGTCAATGTCCCTGTATTCTGCGCATTTATTACTGGTTTCTTTGTATTTCCAACTTCGAAGAAATGAAGTGACTTCGATATCCTGGAATTTATTGAATATCATTGTCCCGTGAAGACCGATTGTTGTGCGATTTGTTTTCTGGTATTCATTGAATGGACACGCATCCGGATTGGCTTGCCTGAGATTGTCCAATTGTTCAAGGTTTAAACCTTCAGGATTTTGTTGAAAATAATCGGTGTGAGATATGATTTGAGTAATCGAAAGTTTGGGGGAAGGATGGAAATTCAATTTTTCATATAGCTTGTTGCTCCAAAAAGCCTGATGGTCCCGATATCCGTCGCCGCCCGTTCTTGAATAACGGATGCGGTAGTTGGCAGCGTCTTTTGATCCATCCACCTGGACAGATGATTTAAGAAAACCATTTGAACCGATAGATTGGGAAAAATCAGCGCCCACCGGTTTTTGGCCGCCATCATTCGTCGTCAGATAGATCACTCCGGCGGCACCCCCGCCGCCGTACAAACCGGCCACAGGACCCCTTATAATTTCAATGTTATTGATTGAAGCCCAATCGATATCATATAAATCCGGGACAAAACCTGAGGGATCGTTGACAGGGATGCCGTCCATGATGACGCCTATCCCGCGCAGACCCCGTTCAGTTAAAATACCCTGCCCGCGAATTGAGAGATGGACGCGCTCACCATCGTGCTGGTTGTCAATGCGCACTCCGGGCACCAATCGCAAAGCCTCCTCAACGGCTATCGTTTTTGGCATGAGAGCCAGTTCTTCATGGGTGACCACCGAAATTGATCCCGGATTATTTGCGAACTCGATTGGCAATCTGTTGGCGGTAACAATTATTTCTTTTAATTTATATATTTGTGTGGAGTCAGGCATTTCGTTTTGCCCGAACAATACACTGTTAGCGCACATCATTAATGTAATAAAACAGATTTCTTTTTTCATGTTTTTCTCCTATTTGTAAATGGTGAATAGAAAAATGGAAATGAAGATGACCTGAAGTTCAATGCTTCCAAATAATTCAATAGAGAGAAATTGATATTTTAAAGAACCAAAAACCCGTAATTTTTAATTTAATATTATCTGTTATTTTCTGATAGGATGATACTTCTGATAAAAGAAAAAATGATTTTTTCTGCAGATGTAAATATATTAATTTCTGATTACAGAAACAATTCTTTTCATAATTAACTTTACCATTCGAAACGAATTAATGGTTTTTTAAAGTGCATCAAGTTTGAATTAGGTGGTTATTTCATTGTATAAATCATTCCATTCGGGATTGTTTTTTTCTATTAGGTGTATTTTCCACGCACGGTTCCACTTTTTCAATTGTTTCTCTCTTTAAATGGCACTTCCAATATCCGTGGTTTGTTCATAATGCACCAATTGATGGACTTTATATTTGGAGGTGAATCCTTTTACCATTTTGTTTTTATGTTCATAGATTCTGCGAATTAGATCATTGGTCACACCAATATAAAGTGTTCCATTTTTCTTGCTTGCCAGTATATAAACATAATAGTATTTCATTTGTTGTTAGTAGATATTATGAATTGATTTTAAATGAGCATGGGTAAAGAGTGGATTCCCGCTTACAAATTGCGGGAATGACAAAAGGGGGAAGCTGTCATTCCCGAGTTTATTTATCGGGAATCCAGGGGAAGGGTGTATTTTATCAGATGCCTTTTTTGTTGTATACTGCTTTTTACTTTTCCCCCAATCTTTTTTCCAATTCCTCCACTTTCCAATCCTGTATGTAGATGTCCATATGATATGAATATTTTATAAATAACAAAACATCCCGAAAATGTCAAGCGGTTTTTCGTAAGAATATGAAAAAGCCCGGGCGTGTTGAGACCCGGGCTTTGGGAGTAGGTATGGCAGAGAGAATTTTATTGTTAGATTACCCTGTTATAAGATTCCGGGATGAACCCAGAATGACAATTTGATGAATTCTTCGTTGTATTTTCTCACGACCGATAGTTTAACTTTTCAGATCGCAGGTTTCGGGATCGAAACGGAACTGCTCGCCATTGACCTGAATATTGAGTTCGCCACTGCCAAGCACAATATAGATGTTCCGCTGGATTTCCCTGATGATCGTAGTACTGCTTTTTATAATTGTCACAGTAGCTGTGTAGGTGCCGGAGACAATGCCGCTCACTTCTTGTGAAAGATCCCGGCGGGTGCCCCGCGGGCCGACCACATCGGTGAATGTCAGGTTGAGTGTGTGGTCCGAAATCCGTGACCCTCTGGGAATAAATATCGTATCCACAGCAGCACGGTAGTACGATCCGTTCATGGTGACCATTTCCAAATTCGTATTGGTTAACAGCCAGTTTCCTGAGATGGCTTTAAGTTCCTGCGAGAGTCTTGGCGTAGTGTGCCTGCCATCCCCGTCGATGATCTTGAAGATGACGGAACAGGCCGTATCGCCGTCCACGATCATGCGTCTTTGCGGATCACCGTTTGAATCCAAAAATTGCAAATTGTAAGTGCGCTCAAAATAGGCGTAGTGCGGTCCGGACGGGTTGCCCCGTTCCCGAACCACATGAATGATCCACATCTGCCTGACGGAATCGTATGCGGCAGTGTGTGATGCGATGTTTTCCGTATCGGATACTTTCCACAGCGTATTCATGTTCTCACTGCCGGTTTGATCCAGAGCGTCGCCGAACTGATCCAACGCGCCTCCGGTATTTTCTCCGATGCTTGCAGCCACAGATAGGGCGATTTCTTCATTCGATATGGAATCGTCTGAAAAAGTGACTTCAGTGGCATTTTTTTTCTCGCATCCCATTGTGAATATCAGCAGCGAAATGATCGAAATGGTTGAAATGATCCACAGATGTTTGACTTTTTGTTTCATGATTTTTTCCTCCTGATGTCAATTTTCAATTGCATCAAAACCGGTTTGTTAAAGTAAACGGTCATAGGGAGGAATTATTGTGAAGGTTTTATAAATTTTTCAGGATGTTTGTGATGAGAAGCTCTCAGAAGAATCACTCTTGTATATTTTAATGATCTATTCTTGATGGAGTGTAATAAGTATGTCATATTACACTCCATCTTTCTCCCTCAAGAGGAAAGAAATGACTGTTACCGGATCAAGGTCATGGATTTCTGCTGGAACATTCCGTCGATTTCCAATCGACAGGTGTAGATACCGGAGGGCCTGTTTTGTCCATTGAAAATGATTTGATAATTTCCCTCAGTTTGAAAATCATTCACTAATGTTTCTGTTTTTCTTCCCAATATATCAAATACGGTCAATCGAACACTGGCGGGTTTGAACAGGGTATAGGGGATTACGGTTTCCGGATTGAACGGATTGGGATAGTTCTGTCCAAGCTGATACTGCCGGAGGATGTGGGGATTTGTTTCATCCGCAATAACAGGCGAGGATTGTCTGGTCTGGGCAAATACCCAGGGAAACAGCAGGGGATAGTCGTACGATTGATCCCAGATTCCGTGCGTGCCTTCCGGATATTCCGTGTAAATGTGTTTCGCTCCTTCATTCAGGCCTTTGGCGATGAGATCGTCGCTTAATCCGATGGTTCTGAATACGTTGATGTTATGCTGTTCCATTGTACTGAAAATAATCCGGGAACACCGAACGGGAACAGAACTATCCAGAGCGCCGTGGAAATCCCAGATGGATACGATTTTAAACTCATCGACTTTCGATGTGTCGCCGCAGCCGCTCATCGGAACAGCCGCTGCAAATCTTGAGGGAAACCGGGCAATCATATCCCACACACCGTAGCCGCCCATGGAAAGACCCGTGATGTAAATTCGGTCTGTATCGATTGAAAATTCCCGGATCAGAAAGTCCAGAAGGTCGTTTACAGTTTCCAGTTCGTTGCTGATCGGAACTTGATCTGTATTGAATGTCATTCCCTGCGTCCACGTCCAGTCCACCCACCGGTTGTCTGTTGGGCATTGGGGTGCCACGACAAAACAGGGCCACTGGTTCTGATTGACTGTGTCTGCCCAGGAGGTGGCCATCCGGTTAGCCTGAATATGTATTTCGTTGTCTGTGCCAACTTCACCGGCACCATGGAGCCCAAGCACCAGAGGGAAAAGGGTTGAAGAGTTGTACTCTTCCGGAATAAAAATTCGATAAGGGAGTGTTGTTGTCTTGTATGTGTGAGACCGTTTTTCGAATTTGGCAACGATTTCACTTTGACTCTGGCTATAAATTTGTTTGATATGGAGATAAAAAATCAAAAGAATAAGTATAATAATTTGCATGTAAACTGGCCGTGATTTCATTTCTTCCTCCCCTCATTTTTTCCATGGAAATGCAGTGGACAGAATGATAATGAATCCTGATATAATTGTCAATCTGATTTTTTGAGGGATGGATTTTAAAAGGTACTTGACAATCGTCTTAAAAATAGTATATTTTTAAACATACGTCGATTCCATTCAAGGGAGGGCAAAATGGGGTTTTTAAATGCAGGATCAATCAAAATAGTCCTTATTTTTCTTTTAATAAGTTTAGTTGCTGCTCCCTGTCGGACAGTGTCGGCACAGCAAATCCAGGCTAATGTTAAGCTCACTTTGGAACGGCTGCCTATGGATAAACAGGAGAAGTTGAAAAATCTGGATATGGATATCGAAACCTATCTCAATAGTTACGATTGGACAGGTGACGGAGAGGATATTGAAATCCCCGTAACTATACAGATTTATCTGCAGGACAAGAGTGTGAGTTATGAAGACCGGTACAACGGCACTTTTCTAATTTCAAACAATTCGGATATACAGTATTACGACAAATACTGGTATTTTCCCTATGATCCCACCGAGCCTCTGATACATAACGAGGGCATTTTTGACCCCTTTACCAGTTTTTTAGATTACTATATTTATCTGATTTTAGGAGGTGAGTATGATAAGTACGGCAAATTTATGGGAACTCCTTTCTTCGAAAAAGCCAGGCAGATAAATGATCAGGCCAGATTCAATACAACATTCATCAACGGATGGAGGGAACGGGGAGTGTTGATCGACCGCATTCTGGGAAAAGAATATGCCCGTTTCAGAGAAATGAAAGATCTCTATTTTCTGGGGCAGTCCTATCTTGGTGAGGAAGACTCCACCGCGGTTAAATATTGCAGTGATGCTATCGATTTACTGGATATCATTTTAGAAAGAAATCCGGAAGATAAAGAGACGCTTCAGTTTATCAATGCCCATTATATTGAATTTATCGAAATGTTCAAAGACGATCCGCGGATGATGAGGAAGTTGATTCGGATCGATCCGAATCACGAAGATAGCTATCGGCAGTATCTTAAAGATTAAAAATTTTATTTAGTATTAAATATGCCTGCTTTAGTTTCAAGTTACTAGTTTTTAGTTACAAATTGAAAGAAACAAGAAACCAGAGACAAGTAACAAGTAACTATATTATTAAATTCGATATTTATCCTGCTTAAATCGCATTTCCGCTTATGTTAAATCGTAAACTTTTCTCCCCGGACGGGTATGGCCACATTTTTAAAACCGGTGGATTGAATGGTTTCTCCCAGTTCTCTGGATTGATCCGGCTCACCGTGGACTATAAAAACCTGACGCAGCCGTTCTTTATCAAGATTTTGAAAATACGATATTAGTCCATTCTTGTCGGCATGGGCGCTGAATCCATTCATGATTGCCACTTCGGCTTTGAGCGGTATCATATCTCCGAAAATTTTTACTTCAGGTTGTCTCTCCACGATTCTTCTTCCGAGCGTGTTTACTGCCATGAATCCCACAACCAAAACCGTGTTTTTGGGATCCGAAATGTTATTGGCCAGATGATGAAGAATTCGCCCGGCTTCGCACATCCCGGATGCGGAGATGATCATGCAGGATTCGTTTGAGGTGTTGAGTTTTTTGGATTCTTCCACATTGCGTATGTATCGCAGTCTGTAAAAACCAAACGGGTCCTGATCATTGGAAAGAAACTCCTGGCTGGTTTCCTTGTCGAAACATTCCGGATGGCGCCGGAAGACTTCCGTGACGTTCACGGAAAGCGGAGAGTCCACGTAGATGGGTATTTCAGGAAGGCTGCCTTCATTAAACAATTCGTGCAGGACGTAAACAATCTCCTGAGTCCGGCCGACAGAGAATGAGGGGACTATGATTTTACCTCCCCGCTGAACCGTTTTGTTGACCACTTCCCGTACGCTGGTTTTCATGTCTATGAAAGGTTCGTGGTTTCGGTTCCCGTACGTCGATTCGGTGATATAAATATCCACGCCATCCATGGGCTGGGGGTCACGAATAATAGGCAGGTGGGGCCGGCCCAGATCTCCGGTGAAACCAATGCGCGTGGTTTTACCGTTTTCCGAAATATCAAGAAGAACCACGGCAGAACCTAAAATGTGACCAGCATCCCGAAAAGTAACCTGAATTTTTGGAGATATACGAACGGAGCGGTTGTATTCAATGCCGGTAAACTGATTCAAACATTTTTCCGCATCTTCCATATTATAGAGTGGTTCGATCAGGGGCAACCCCTTTTTTTGATGGCGTTTGTTGACAAATTCAACATCTTTTTCCTGAATATGGGCGGAATCTTTCAGCATCACGCTAACCAGGTCCTGTGTGGCCTGTGTGCAATAAATGTTTCCCTTAAATCCCTTTTTAACAAGCTGGGGGATGTTTCCGCTGTGGTCGATGTGGGCATGTGACAGTACCATCGTATGGATCGATTCGGGATCGAATGGAAAATTCTGGTTGCGCTCAAAGGCTTCCTTCCTCCGGCCCTGATAAAGTCCGCACTCCAGAAGAATATTTTCACCGTCTACGGTTAAATGATGCATTGAGCCAGTGACGTCCTGGGCAGCGCCAAAAAATTGAATTTCCATGCATTCCTTCTTTCTCTTTTTGTTTCAATGTGATGATTCAATGGAACAGATATAAAAACTATTTTGGATATCCGCAATCAGTAATTTGGTAAAACGGAGTTTATTAAGTTACCAAACTTAAAAAGCATTGTCAAGTTTTGAATCCATTGATTTTTCGCTTGTTTTAATTAAATTCTTTTATAAATTTTTAATATCCTAAAATTCAGGGGATGCCATGATTGATCTCAGAAGCGATACAGTAACCCGGCCTTCCCCGGCCATGCGGGAGGCAATAGCCAAGGCCGAAGTAGGAGATGACGTTTTCGGAGAGGATCCGAGCGTTAATCTTCTCCAGAAAAAAGTGTCAAAAATGCTCGGCAAAGAAGCCGGATTATTTGTGACATCGGGAAGCATGGGGAATTCACTTGCAATCAAATCCCAAACCCAACCCGGGGATGAAGTGATTTGTGAATCCGGCGCCCATATTTATAATTATGAATCCGCCAGCGCTTCATTTCTTTCCGGCGTTCAGCTTCATCCGATTGCCGGCAAATACGGTGTGATTACTGCCGAACAAATTGCAGCAGCGATTCGTCCCGGAGATGCTCACTTTCCCAGAACGCAATTAATCTGTCTTGAAAACACACACAATCGAGCAGGCGGGACAATCTTTCCTCTTGAAGAAATCCGCCGTATCCGTGAAACAGCCAGATCTCACAATTTGAAAATGCATTTGGATGGCGCCCGGTTGTGGAACGCTTCGGTGGCAACCGGGATTCCGATGAATGAATATGCTCAATATTTTGATTCGGTCTCGGTCTGTTTCTCAAAGGGATTGGGTGCTCCTGTGGGTTCGATGCTGATCGGAGATGCCAATTTGATTCGGCAGGCACATCGGAATCGAAAAATTTTCGGGGGAGGTATGCGCCAGGCAGGTATTCTGGCAGCCGCGGCGCTTTATGCCATTGACCATCATATCGACCGTCTCGCAGAAGATCACAGCCGTGCCAGAAAATTGGCAGAAGCCGTATCCACACTTCCGGGCCTGTTTGTCGATTTGGAATACTTACATACGAATCTAATTTTCATAGAATTGCAGAACTGTGCACTTTCAGCGGCACAGGCAGTTGATGCTCTCAGAGAACAGGGTGTTTTGATTATGGCTACGGGGCCGAGCCGGCTACGGGCAGTTATACATCTTGATGTACCCGAACAACAGATTGATCAGGCAATTGGTGCATTTCAAAAAGTTTTTAAAAACAGACATACTGCACCTCCGAAAAGAACGCTGAAATGACAGATGAAATCAGAAACGGGGACTTCTCCCAAAGCGAGGATGCGGTCAGTGAAATGGTTGCGAAAATGGTTCATAAACTGCGAAACCCCCTTTCGTCCATTAAAATGGGATTGAGCACACTCCTTTACAGGTCCAAATTAAATGAAAAGGATGTGCATTGTCTCGAGGTTGCCTCGCGGGAAGTCGTTCAGATAGAAAAAATTTTAAAAGATCTGCTCGGCTATTTTCAACCCTATGTTCTCCACTTTTCGGAACAGAATATCAATGACATCATCGAATCGGCTGTTGAAGGAAGATCGCATTCATTACATCAGAAAGGCGTCATTATTCAAAAGGAATACAGCAGCGATTTGCCAAAAATCGTACTGGACGTGGGGAAAATAACCTGTGTCATCGACCAGCTTCTTCAAAATAGCGAGGAGGCTTTTGTTGCCAATGGTACGATTATCATTCGTTCGGCTCGTGGAAAGAAAAAAGGCACGGTCGCAGTTGAGATGACGGATAACGGACCGGGTATCAGCGCAGAAATAGCTGCTCATATTTTTGAGCCGTTTTTTACCACCAAAACGGGCAGTACGGGATTGGGATTGACCCTTGCGAAAAAAATTGTGGAAGACCACGGGGGAACGATTCAGGTTGAAAGCACTCCGGGAAAAGGTACACGCGCGGAGATCAAACTTCCGGTGGTCTAATTTCGAAAATAATATTTTTGATTCTTTGAAAAAATGACTTATTTTGTCTAAGTGAAGATGTTAAACCATTATATCCGCGAAACCATACAAGAACGCAACTCCATGCTCTGCGTCGGTCTTGATACAGATCCGGTAAAAATTCCTCCTTATCTTTTAAAACAAGACAATCCGATTTATCGATTCAACCGCGCCATTATCGATTCGACACACGATCTGGTGGCGGCGTATAAACCCAATCTGGCCTTCTATGAAGCGCTTGGTCTCGAAGGCTGGGCTGTTTTAAAACAGACGCTGGATTATATTCCGGAAGGAATTCTAAAAATCGGAGATGCAAAAAGGGGAGATATCGGATCCACCGCCATCAAATATGCGAAAGCCCTTTTCGATCTGGGATTCGATGTGGTCACAGTGAATCCCTATCTGGGGTGGGATTCTATCGGTCCCTTTGTTCATGATCAAGAGAAGGGTGTATTTGTGCTTTGCCTGACGTCCAATCCGAGCGCGCAGGATTTTCAATACCGCATGGTTGAGGGCAAACCTTTTTATCAGAGAGTCGCTGAGAAGGTCCTCGAATGGAATTCGAATGAAAACTGCGGTCTCGTCGTGGGAGCAACGCATCCGGAAGAATTACTGAAGATACGGGAGACCGCGCAGAACCTTCCGTTTCTGATTCCCGGTATCGGAGCACAGGGGGGAGATCTCGAATCGACCATTTCAGGGGGGACCGATGGACATGGTGAGATGGCCATTGTCAATTCCAGCCGTGGTATTATTTACGCTTCTTCCGGTGAGGATTTTGCCGATGCCGCCAGGAACGAAGCGCTTAAATTAAAAGATGCGATGAATAGTTTGCGTTTAAAAAAGAAAGAGCAAAGTGAATGAGTTTATCAAAAGAATCCATTTTGAAAATATTCAGGGAAACAGAGGCGCTGTTGGACGGCCATTTTTTGTTGACTTCGGGCCTGCACAGCAATGCCTATTTTCAATGCGCCAAAGTGTTTCAGTATCCATGGCACGCAGAAGTACTTTGCCGTGAGATTGCAGAGCATTTCAAAAACAAACGCATCGATGCAGTGGTATCCCCGGCAGTGGGAGGTATCGTCATGGGTCAGGAAATCGGACGGCTTCTCAAAGTTCGTTCGATTTTTATGGAGCGGGTGGAGGGGAAAATGACACTGCGCCGCGGTTTTCAAATTAATTCCGGTGAACGTGTCCTTGTCGCAGAAGATGTGACCACGACCGGGGGATCGGTTAAAGAGGTCATTCGGGGTGTGCGGGAGCAGCATGGAGAAGTTGCAGCCGTGACAGCCGTCGTGGATCGGTCCGGAGGGCAGATCGATTTTGGTGTTCCCTATTTTTCGCTCCTTAAAATGGAAGTGGTTGCCTATCCGCCCGATGATTGTCCGCTATGCAGACAGGGAAGTCAGGCTGTCAAACCGGGAAGCCGGAACCTGAAATAGGAGGTGGTCTGCTGAATCCCGATCCCAAACTGATTGTCGGCATTGTTTTCTGCCTCGTCTATCTGTATCTCGTTCTTTTTAAGCACCACCGGGGTACGGCTGTCTGGTCGGGTGCAGCGATCCTGATTGTGCTCTCTCTTTTTGTCTATGCTCACCCTTTTCTATCGATTCAAAAAATCCCGGGTTTTATTAACTGGAATGTAATCGGCATTTTTATCGGGACACTCATTCTGGCCGAAATTTTTATCGTTTCGAAAGTGCCTGTTCTCCTGGCCGATATTCTGGTCAACCGGTCGAAAAACGTGGGGATGGCCATTCTCTGGGTCTGCGCACTGGCCAGCGTTATTTCCGCTTTTATCGAAAATGTGGCCACGGTCCTGATCGTGGCACCGATTGCACTCGCTTTGGCCAGAAAACTGAGAGTCTCTCCCGTGCCTTTTCTGATCGGGCTTGCGATCTCATCCAATCTTCAGGGGACCGCGACGCTGATTGGAGACCCGCCGAGCATGATTCTGGCCGGCAATCTCCATTTAAATTTCAATGATTTTTTTATTTTTCACGGCAAGCCGGGGATCTTTTTTGCAGTTGAATTGGGGGCCGTCAGTTCTTTTTTGGTGCTCTATGCATTTTTCCGCAAATACACACAACCGGTAACCTCAATTCCCCGGGAGAAAGTAACTTCCTGGACGCCCACATGGCTCATGTCGGCGTTGATTATCGCACTGGCGATCTCTCCCATTTGGGATCCTGAATTTCGGTTTTTGGGCGGTTTGATTTGTATCCTGTTTGGAATGATCGGACTCATCTGGCAATCTTTTCAAGAAAAGGACACAGCCCTTCAAATCTGCAAACAGTATGATTGGGACACGACTTTTTTCCTTGCGGGCATTTTTGTGCTGGTGGGAATTCTTGAACAGGTAGGTCTGATCGATTTGTTAAAAGATGTGCTGATCTCGACTCTGGGAAACCGGCCCTTTGTCAATTATGTGTTCATTGTCTGGTTTTCCGTCCTGATTTCCGGATTCATCGATAACGTGCCCTACGTGACGGCTATGATTCCGGTTACCATCAAACTGAGCAGTGAACTCGGCTTGGAACCTTACCTGCTGACATTCGGCCTTTTAATCGGTGCCTGTCTTGGCGGGAACATCACACCGATTGGAGCAGCGGCCAATATCGTATCGATGGGTATTCTCCATCGGCAAAAATATCACACGAGTTTTATGCAGTTTGTAAAAATCGGTCTTCCGTTTACAATTGCGGCGACTCTGGTGAGTTTTCTTTTTATCTGGTTTGTTTGGAAGTAGGTGGAGTACGGGGCTTCTTCTTTAACTTCGTTTTTTCCAGTTTTTTAATTTTTCCTGTTATTTTTTCTATTGCCGCTTCAGAAAGCGCTTTTTCTTTATCCGTCAGTCTGCATGTGAGAATATCAAAACCAACTTTTTCCAGGCGGCTCATTGTTACGTCGTAGGGATTTAATATCTCCAGAATGTTCTTGAGCAGCTCGAATTCGTGAGGATAAGCCACGCAGAGCAGAGAGGCCCTGGGAAGAATCTCGTCTGACTTGGAATGCACCCCTGTCTGGTGCCAGATTAGCCGGATCGTTTTTTTGGTATCAATAAAAGATTTAAGCATATCGTAAGCGATACGAATGTGGTCGATGATTTCATCGATACCTGCGCTGAGTCGGTAAAAATCTTCGATGCTGTAGTACAGTTCCCTGATGGTTGATTTGTCGATTCCTTCCAAACGGCGGCGCGCCGATTTCAGTTTTTCCGTATCGATGGTACGCATGCCTTCATCGAAATCACGGAAATCACCCAGTGTTTCCTTGATTTTTTCCCTGATGTGACGATAGATGGATTCCACATTTTCAATAACAGTCAAGCTGGCACGAAGGTTGATGATAAACACCTGTGTTGAACCGAATAAACGCGGCGGTTTCACTGAGAGTATATGCAGACCCGAGCCGCTTTCCAGAGAGTTGGCCGTGCGCGTGACTGTATTCTGCTTCAGTTTTTTAGATGAAGGGATCACAACGATAACTTTAAAATCAATATAAAGGGCAGTTGTGTGGCCGACACTCTGATAAACCTGGATTTTATGACTGCTCTGCGCTTCTCTTACAAGCAGGGGAATAACTGCACGGGCGTACTGTTCGAATCCGCCTATGGTTTCGATCCACTCGGCCCGGTCCCGCCGCTTGTTCAAGACCATTGTGTTGAATCCTTTTGCCAGACGTTTTTGTTCGATGTCGGACAGGGGATGCCCGAGACGGTCAACAAATTCAATCCGATAGCACGAAACGCCGTCATTGGTGGTAAATTCCCTGTTATGTTTCAATTGAAAACCGCTAGAAGTCAGTTCTATGGTTGTCAGGCAATCTTCCAGATTCAGCAGATGGGCAGGGCCGGCTAACGTGACGCCGGTAAAAACGCCTTCTTTATTTGTTGTAAAATTGGTAATGTCGAGCTGAATGGCTCCGCCTGATTTTTGAACTTCTTTTCTGAATTTGAAGTTGCGGATAATCTGGCGGGCAATGTCCTCGACTTTACGATTTTCAATGTAATTCTTTGATCTGGCTGCAAAGAACCGTATGACTTCACCATCCAAACCGATAATTTCTTCCAGGTCATTTTCCTTGTAAATTTCTTCGATGTATGCAATGACCTTTCCGTAAATTTCCAGTTTCTTGATTTCTTCGGAAAGCAGATAGGCTTTAGCACTGGTCCCAACCGCGGCCTGGTGCAGTTTATTAAGAATAGTTTTTGTTTGATTCAATAATTGCTGATATGCATCTTCTTTTTCAGTCCGGACACCGATCAGAACAACACCGAGATCGAGCTTGCCTTCCTGAATAGAGAATCCTTCGATAAAGTAGATATTCCATCCCATCTCATGAATCACACCGGCGCAGGAGTTGGAGAGGCCGGGCCAGTCCGGGCTCAATATCCCGAATGTGGTAATGCATGTGCCGTCTTTGAGATGACAAACCTCGGTTTTCACTGTAATAATTTTTTTATTTCTTTTACCTTTCCAGTCACTCAATAATTTGATCACCAGGGCCTGTTGTGTGCTGATCGGAAAATATTGAATTGCCTCATTGATGCTGTCATAATAGGTCTGAAGTTTTGTCGGAGTCAGTTCGAGATTGTACAAATGCTTTAATATTTTTTCAATACTTTTTAGATGCTGATTCATTGTTTGTCATTCCTGAAATTGGGTTGAAATCAATTCAATAGAAGGTAATAAATAAATGTTTGAAGATCAATAGCCTTGATCGAAATGACCGGATCTATCCTTTTTTTAAAAAAATGGAGTCAAGCGGAATCGGCTTGACAATGACCATGAAAAATAGTATCATAAAAGCAGAAGATACTGAGACTGAATGAAAAGCAATCATTTAAATTGAGTTGATTTTATGAATCCAGATGAAAAAGATTATTACCAAAAATTGAGACAAAAGGTCAGGGAATGGTCGGGGAAAAATGAAAATCAAGATCATCCCTATGCAAAATGGATTCTCCTTGCTCCGGACTTTTTTCATCTGCTCGTACGGCTGGTTGCCGACCCCGATGTTCCGCTTGATAAAAAAGCGAAGTTTGGGGCCGTTCTTATTTATTTTATTTCTCCTGTGGATATCCTCTCCGAATTGTTACTTGGAACCCCCGGTTTTATTGATGATGTGGTGTTGAGCGCCTATGTATTGAATACGTTCATTAATGATATCGATCCCTCAATTATTCGCAAACACTGGGCAGGAGATGGAGATGTGCTGGGTGTCGTTAAAAAGGTCATTGCTTCTTCGGATCAGCTTCTCGGGTCGGGGTTGTTCCGCAGGGTGAAGCGATTTCTAAATCGGAAATAAAAATCAGGCGCTATTTGCAACAGAAGTGGGTTATACTGATTTACTTGACATTTATCAAAACTTTTTATAGCTTCTATCGTTCAATTAATACACGTATTATAACATGGGGACGACTTGGATTCGACGGGAACAGCGGGATTGGAGAACGCGTGCCCAGGTCCTGGATCCTGGTGAAACTTTCGGGACAAACAATAAAAGGCAACGATTATCAATATGCCCTGGCTGCTTAATTAAGCAGCCCGTTCCTGAAGATTTTTATCTGCCGAAATCTTCAAGGGACGTCGACTCTGGCAGATTAGCCGGTATCTTTGTCTGAGGGAAAACCGGTGAAATAAGTTCAGGCTTAGCCGTTATGTACCCTGTCTGTTGGGAGCATAAGGTGAAAACAAATGACAGACTATGCACGTAGTGGTCTTCAAGGACGTGTTTTCGGACGTGGGTTCGATTCCCACCGTCTCCACTTCTATAAAAAAGGGAAAAGCGCTGGACTTTTCCCTTTTTTAATTCAAAAATATTATAATGCTGTCCGTTCCGGATACCTATTCGCAACTGAGAAGTATTCATCCAAAGGATATTGCAGTTAATTTCCCTATGGTTTATCTGGACGGTTTAAACAGAGGTGAACTCCCATTCCCACACAGCCGTTCTGATGAATCGGATAAATGGATACTGGTTTTTCATAATAAGCAGGCGAGGCGTTATTATGATGGGTGATCAAGTAGTTGATCACCCCAAAAGCGATGAGCGCCCCACCGATTCCGAAACTAAAATTTGATTTGGTGTCAAAGCTGGTTGTTTTATCAAACAAACGCATCCGTTCATCTTGGGTTGAAGCTGCTATGTGATCTTCATAGCTCTGATCAGCCTGATCGTAAAAATAATATCCGAGGCCGCATGCGACTATGCCGGTTCCGATGGAAAGATAGGAGAGGAGGTATTTGTTATCACCTGAATAAGTTGGACTTGTTTTGGTTTTGACAATTTTTGGCAACCCGATGTAATCTCCTACACCGATTTTATATCGCGGATTTTCAGAAATAATTTTGCCTACGCACTTTCCTTCTTTAAACATAATAATTTCCAGTTTGCCGATTTTCTTTTCTTCTCCTGTCGGTGTCTTTCTCAGTACAGAAACCTTGTTGCCAGGTTTCAGACCGGATGTTTCATCAGTATCAATCAAAACATGGGTTTTAACAATTCTGGTAATTTCTTGTGAATAGACAGAAACAGACAGTACCAACACCAACAGTAACAGAGAACATTTTAATACTCTCATTTTTCTCTCCTATTCGTTGTTAACAGTACAACGTTATTCAAAGACCTTATAAAGGTTTTATGTTCAACGAGAGTGATGCAGGAACAATCAATTACCTATATAATATTCTATTTTTTTTTAAAAGTCAAGAATAAATCGTTCTTACCAAAATAATGTATGTGTTTTCTAAAGTTAATATATTTGAGACTCAATTCAAATATAAATATTTACAAGTGATTGTATTTTTTTTTCGTTGACTTTTCGTTATTAAGGATGTATATTAGTCTAGTAAAATTTGTACTTTCCTGCCTTCTTTCATATTGCGTATAAGGGTATGAACAATAAACCGTTACAGAAATTCTTCACAAACGAGATGGAGAGAAAGATGAAAAAGTTAAATATCATCGCATTGGTTGGTCTTACTCTGCTTTTTGTTGTGGATTGTTCCAGACATACTTATGAACCGGAACTTGCAAACGGCAGAGTCGTTGGTTCTATTCATGGTATCGTTACGGATTTTGCAACAAATACGAGATTCGATATTAATCAGGTGAAAATCACATGGATTATCGACGGCAAGATGCAGTCCACATGGAATGACAGCATGGGATACTATATTATCACTGATTTGACGTCGGGGGAATATGATATCACATTTTCCGGAGCGGATGATTATGCCGTCAGTAAATTACATGTAATCATACCTCCGTTTGAAGATCTTGTCGGATGCTGCGGTGCTACCGATAAAAATTACTCTTACAGTGTAATTAAAGACATCATGCTGTATCAAATGAATTCTTCTTTGGTGGGCAAGATCTATAAAAAGGAGAGCGAACAAAATATCGAACCGGCCGAAGGTGTAACCGTGGTTGCAGATTTTACTTATGGTCATGAGAGTGAAGAATTTTACAACATTACTCCTGCCCAGTACACAGCGGTAACAAACAGTGACGGTGAATTTTCTCTTGTCGAACTTCCCTGTACACCGACAGTTGGTTTACGAACGATGCCCTATCAGGATGACACTTATGATTATGCGGTCGCGGAAACCACTGTTGCGTTGATTCCGAATGCCACAAAAAATGTTGGAGATGTTATTCTCACAATTGCACCTGCGGAACCTTTTATTGTTCAAAACAACTTTATTGATGTTGATAATTTTGCTTTAACAAACAGTCTCACTGCGACATTCTCAAAAGCCATGGACACAACTTCCTTTCACATCGTGCTGAAGCGGCTTTATCAGTACGATCCGTATACCTGCTGCGATGATGATGATTATAATGAATATGACGAAGATGTCGTTATTGAATGTAACGTTACATGGGGAAGTAATATTACAGTAACCATTAATCCCTATGTGGATCTTGAGGCAGGATGGGTATACAGTATCTGTCTGGAAGGGTATTCCCTCGATAAAAACGTATTTGGGAAGGAATACAATTTCAAGACACAGCGAGGAATAGAGTTCGTTTCCACCAATCTGGAACGGGCTCAGGATATTTATGATGAATTCCCGATCGATTCGAATATTGAAATTGTTTTCTCGATGGGAGTGGTATTGGGCAATCCGATGGGTTATGTCCAACTGTTTGATTCGAGCGGTGCTTATGTGATGACATCGCTTACGCTTTCAGCGAATAGTAA
>Ga0315536_1000563_pt1 | contig 18524 bp, 14 predicted proteins | sample SalMarSW160230MG_FD_203093 | JGI IMG/M metagenome (GOLD analysis project Ga0315536, IMG submission 203093) | Salt marsh sediment microbial communities from the Plum Island Ecosystem LTER, Massachusetts, United States - Salt Marsh Sediment SW1602-30 ... | reverse complement strand
TCTGGGGGCTGTGACCATATTTTGCTTCCTCCGAATAATCCCCATCCTCTTCCGCAAGAAAGACACCCTTTATGGTTTCCTTGCGATCATAGAAGTTCTCGTCTTGACGGTGGCAGCTTCCGGGATTCTGGGTGTGGGCGGTCACTAGGATCAAGGCCGACCCGGATTTTCTTATCGGAACCCCACCATCATGCCCGCCGCGGCTTTACGGCAACCCGACATCTGAACTTAGGGCACGCGCAAGAACAACTTCACATTTTGGCATCTCAGCTTCAGCCGATCTTTGGCCGATGCCTCATTCGCACACCCCTCGAAATAGCTAGTTTCCATCCATAAATGCTCCTTTTTCCTCTGAGCGGCGGTCTCCGCGTGTTTTCGCCTGCGACGTACGCAAAGTACGCCTCGGCGCAAACCCTTGTGCGGCCTTGCTCAGAGGAAAAATTACTCATTTATGAATTGGAAACTTACGCTCGTGTCCATTGCTTTTTTACTATTCGAGGATGGACACTAGATAGCTATTCCTACGGTTTTGATCAATCGGATCGGCCAAATCTAAACCAAATCTGAGCGCCAACTCTGCGAACTTATTTTTGCGCGAGCCCTAAGGCGACATCAACAGGCTTTCATGGGTGACAATGTGGACGTAACAAAGAGCCTCGAGAAGATGCGCAGATTGGTCTTGGAGCTTGAGCTTTGCCAGCAGTCTATCCCTAATTTCCAAGGGTGTCGACATTTCAGTCCGCGGCCCTTACAAATGGTCCACAGGTTGCATTCGGCCGCATAGTAAACTCATCTGCCAGCCTTCGCGGTCTTCAGCTTCCCTGATCATCACATAGCCTTTTGGGTATCAATCCTCCAGGCTGGTGCCTGGCGGTGTTGCAGGACAACCTAAAATTCGTGGGCTGGATAACAACCACAATATCTGCCAGCTCCCACAAGGTGTGTCTCATATACCAGTGCGGCACCTGTTGATCTTATTGTCTTTCTGCGAGGCAAACTGTGTTATTTCTTGGCTATAGGGGGTTTAAGCTTTATAATACGTTGCAAAGGAATGGTTGTGAACGAGATCTGACATTTTTTTCCGACAAAACACCTGGACCTGTAAGTGCATAAAATGAAGATGTGGCATAGAGTCAGCCTGCGCAGCCGCCTATTTCTCGTCTTGACCGCCTTGGTGGCGATCACCTTGTCAGGCGGTCTAGTCATGATGTGGTACACCTATCAAATAGATGCCCTTTTCAAGGACGTCATGGATAAGGACCTTCGGGCACTTGAGGCAGCGGCAGGCTTGGAAGATGCATTGGTGAATCAGAAGGGGTTCGTCTCCTATTACTTCTTGGACGGGAATCCGGACTGGCTCAAGAAATTAAGAGAGTATCGACAGGCATTCAGAGAAAGGTTAAGAGCGGTCAGAAAGCTCGTTCAGACTGGAGCGGAGAAGAAAACCGTTGATGAAATCGAGGCCAAATATAACCAATATATAAAGAACAAGGATCAAGTGATTACCTTCTATAATGCTGGAGAGCGAGAAGCTGGAGCCAAGCTCCACGCTAGGGTCCGCAGCCACTTTTTCAGAATCCTCGAACTTTGTGAGGACTATAAGGATGTCCATAGGAAAAGGATTGAGTTTTCCCGCACCAAAACCAACACTCAGGCCAAGCGGCTCAGGTTCATAGCCGGGATAGCCGTATGGACCGCCATACTTCTTGGTGCCCTGTTGGCCTTTGTTCTCATAACCCAAATTTTGAATCCACTTCGCAGACTGACCTTGGACACAGATAACGTGTCAAGGCCCGTCAAATCTGGGAATGAAGTGAAGGCGGTAAGCCGCCGGGTCCACAGCCTGATGGAAGATGTGGATCGAACCAAAACCCAGCTTGAGCGGAGCCAAAAGTATCTATTGCAGGCTGAGAAGCTAGCTCTAGCTGGTAAACTTGGGGCAGGCGTGGCGCACAGCGTCCGGAATCCTTTGACATCGGTAAAGATGCGGCTCTTCTCTTTAGGGCGCGCCCTGGACCTGTCTCAAACCCAGAAAGAGGACTTTGACGTGATTTCTGAAGAGATCCGTCATATTGACACGATTGTTCAGAATTTCCTGGAATTTTCCAGACCGCCCAAGCTCAAGATGCAGAAGGTAAGCCCTTCGGACGTTGTGGATACGGCGCTTCAACTTCTCCGCCACCGCGTGGAATCATACGGTGCCGAGGTCAAGCTTAGCCGTCAGAGTCGCCTCCCTGAAATCTTGGCAGACCCGGAGCAGTTGAAAGAGGCGCTTGTGAACTTATTGGTCAACGCATGTGAGGCCATGGGAACTGGCGGCCGGATTGTGCTCTCTGAGCAAGAGGGGATGGTAAAACCTTTGGGGCGGGTGGTGGTCATCCGGGTGAGCGACAATGGCCCGGGGGTTCCTGAGGCGATCCAGGATAAGTTGTTTGAACCCTTTTTCACCACGAGAGAGGAGGGCACAGGCCTGGGTCTGAGCATCGCCGCCCGAATCGTGGAAGAACACGGGGGCTGGCTGAACCTCAGATCACGAGAAGGCAAAGGAGCGACTTTCACTATCACCCTACCATACAGGGAGGAGCTGAATTGAGCACCATCTTGATCGTCGACGACGATGCCCAGTTAAGGCAAAGCTTCAAAAAGCTCTTGAGCGAGGAAGGACATACAGCACAGGCGGCGTCCACGGGTGAAGCGAGCATCACCATGGTTCGAGAGTCTTCGCCTGACGCAGTCATCATGGATGTGCGTCTGCCAGGAATGAGCGGTCTTGAAACCTTTCGGACGATACGAGAAATCGAACCCAAGCTGCCTGTCATTGTGATGACCGCCTTTGGCACCACTGAGACCGCCATTGAAGCCACCAAGCTTGGGGCCTTTGATTATGTGCTCAAGCCCTTCGAGGTCCCCGACATTTTGGCCTTGATTGAGCAGGCCCTTGAAGCGGGTCGTTTCATGCGCTCAAGCGTGGAAATGGACGCTGCCCCGGAAACGACTTCCGGCGAAGCGATTGTAGGGCAAAGCAAGGCCATGCAGGAAATTTACAAGGCCATTGGCCGCGTGGCCTCCACTGACGCTACAGTGCTTATTCGCGGCGAATCCGGCACCGGGAAAGAGCTGGTGGCCCGTGCCATATATCAACACAGTCTTTGTGCAGAGAAACCTTTTGTTGTGATCAACTGCGTGGCCATTCCGGAGACGCTTCTTGAAAGCGAGCTGTTCGGATATGAGAAAGGGGCTTTCACCGGAGCCGTCAGTCGCCGTGTGGGAAAGATTCAGCAAGCCCATCGCGGGACAGTGTTTCTCGATGAAATCGGTGACATGCCCCTCAGCATCCAGGCGAAGATCCTGCGCCTGCTTCAAGAAAAGAGTATCGAACGTCTTGGTGGCCGAACGACTATCCCGGTGGACGTTCGGATCATTGCAGCCACCAACCGGAACCTCGAAGCCGCTGTGGCGGAAGGACGCTTCCGGGAAGACCTTTATTATCGTCTAAAGGTCGTCACCCTATGGCTGCCCGCCCTGCGCAACCGTTCAGGCGATATCCCCCTCCTTGCCGATTACTTCCTCGCCCGATTTTCTAGAGAGACGGGAAGTCAGAATCCGGGAATGAGCAAGGAGGCCAAAGACTTCCTGAGTCACCAGCTCTGGCCGGGTCATGTGCGAGAACTGGCCAATACCATACATAAGGCGCTCATCTTTAACCGGGGCGGTCCCATCACTTTAGAGGATATCTCCCGCGCCATAGGAACGGGGGGTGTCTCGAAACAAACGGAAGACGCTGCGGACGAGGCGATCCGCCAATGGGTCCGTGAAGGCCTCACCGCCGGTACCGGGAAAGACATCTTTGCCTCCTTGACGGACCGATTCGGCTGTATCGTCATAGGAGAAGTGCTAAATCTTACTGGCGGCAACCGCACCCGTGCCTCCGAACTGCTCGGTATGTCCCGCCCTACACTCTTGTCCAAGATAGAAAAATATCAACTAAAGACTGAGATATCCGTTAAGGCCGACTGACCTCTACTCGGGAGTGGTTCATCCAAGAAGAAGCTTGTGGCCTACTGCCTATGCTTTACAGTCTGTAAAAAATGTTGACAGTGTTACCTTGAGGGACATGATAAAGGAAGCCTTCCTGGACCAAATAATATTTTGTCTTTTCAATGGGTTTGCCAACCATTAGTCCGCCCGCTTTCTTGGCACGGCCATTGCTTTTCACACAACAATACTAAGTGAGATTGTCCGGATATGTCTCAACTCATCTGTTTCCAGGAGAGTTGAGGCCTTTAAGGTGTCCTCGGCCGGTTTCCTTTCAAAAAGCGGAAAGACGGAGTAAATATGGAGGACATGATGGCGACCATTCTCATTCTAGATGACCCGCGGCGTTCGGGAACCCCCTTCCGGCGAACTGGTCCCTGGTGGGTACCAGGTACGTGGCGTCAGTGATGAGCAATCGGTTCGGGGACACCTCCTCTCCTCTCACGACCAACTGCCGCACTCGTTTTTCACAGAGACAAAAAGCCTGTCTTTCCAGGGACGAGTGAAGGCCCCCCCCGCTTTACAACTTGTAAAAAATCCTGACAGACATTTATCTCCAGTTGCAGGTACAACCCCGTGTTGTCAAACATAATCTTTAGCCTTTTCAATGACTTGTTTCTCTTCTGAATCCTTGTTCGTCTTGGCACACCCATTGCTCCCTGTTGTAGCAAATGACTCGAAAGCAAAATACGGCAACCAAGCCTTTCACTATCTTGATTGCGGACCGTAATCCTCACGTCCAGGAGTTTCTGAACCGCGAGTTGATGGCAGAGGGCTATCGCACCGAAGTCGCCAAGGATGGTCGCGAGGTGCTAAGGATGACCAATAGTGATAAGCCTCCCGAACTCCTGATCCTGGATCTGGACATGCCCTATGTCAGCGGACTGACCGTACTGGAAGACCTCCAGAAGCGAAAGTCTGCTCTGCCGGTAGTGGTCCACACCTTCCTGACGGAACACGAAAAGCACCCAGTGGTTCAAATGGTCGCTGGTTTTTGGGAAAAGCGCGGGGACAATATTGACGGCCTTAAGGCAACCGTCGCACAGGTCCTAAGAGAGTGTTATCCGAAACGGTTCTTGCCCGAGCGCGGAAAAAGCGCCCAAGAAAGGGCTCGGTGTTAGAGAGGAGATTCTCAAAAGGTCAAATAGGTCAATACGTAGAGCAAGACAGGGGGATCCATGTTAGTAGAAGGCTGGATGACGACTGAGGTCATCACGGTAGGTGAAGACACTCCCATGATGAAGGCCTCTATCATCATGAAGGAGAAGAAGATCCGCTCGCTGCCAGTTGTGAACAAGAAGGGCGAACTGGTGGGGATCGTCACCGACAGGGACTTAAGAGCGGCTTTGCCATCCAAGGCAACTACCCTGGATGTCTACGAACTGAATTATCTTATCTATGCCATCGAGATCAGGGAGATCATGACGGGAAATCCGGTATTTGTGAGGCCAGATGAAACCGTAGAGTTTGCCGCAATTTTGATGCTGGAAAACAAAATCTCCGCACTTCCCGTCATCAGCGGCACGCATTCAATCATCGGCATTATCACACAAACCGATATTTTTAAGGTCCTGATCAATATCACAGGGGGTTACACACCTGGTGTTCAGTTTGCTTTGAGCCTGGTGGATCGTCCGGGTTCGATTAGAGAAGTCTCTGATGTGATCCGATCTTACGGTGGGCGCATTGTGAGCATCCTTTCTACGCAGGAAACCGCTGAAGAGGGTCGCCATAATGTCTACATACGCACCACCCTCCTTTCTGAAGACAAAATCAGGGGACTGGTAATGGCATTGGAAGACAAATTCATCGTGTTTTATACCGTCCAAGACTTGCTCGAAGACGTTTCGAGTCGGCGCATTCGGATACCATATTAGAAAAGTTGCAGTGGCGGACTGAAGCAGTGGCCTTGAATCATGTCAGTAGATAAGAAATATGTATCGGTGAAATTTAGTGAGACCAAGCTCAAGAAAAGGCATGAAGAGCTTGCCGTACTCTACGACATTGGCGGTGATCTGACGAGCTCCCTCAGTCTCACGGAGATCCTGGACAGGGCGATCTTGAAAGTCCAGCAGCATTTTAGGATCGCTGCCGTTAGGATTTACTTGATGGATGAAGCCGAGGAGCGCCTTGAACTGGTTGCCTACAAAGGCATTGCAAAGGACCAGTTGGAAGGACTGCGAAAGATTCGTATAAGCGAGGGCTTTTCAGGCAAGGCAGCTCGAACCAAGAGCTTTGTTGCCCAAAGGGTTTCGGATCTAGAAAACGGGGCGAGGGCTGTCCTTCTTCGGAGCAAGGGATTCAAGGTCATCATATGTGTTCCCCTCATCATAAAAAATGAGGTCGTGGGTGTGATGAACTTGGCCTCAAAGCGCATGATATCACTCAGTGAGGCAAAGGTGGATCTGCTCGTCGCTATTGGGAATCAGATCGCCATCGCAATCAACGTCGCCAAGCTTTATGAGAATCTCTGGGAAAAAGCAGAAGAAGTCAGGAATAACAAGGAGGAATTGGAATTATTTGCTTATACGATCTCCCACGACCTGAAGAATCCGGCTGTTGGTATATCCGGGTTTGCGAGATTACTTGCTGAAAAATACGAACACAGGCTTGATGAAAAAGGAAAAATGTACTGCCATCAGATCAGGAAGGCCGCCGAGGAGATCGAGACATTTACAAGAGATATCAATGAGTATATCAAGTCCAAGAAAATCTTGTTTAATGTTAAAAAGACCAATATCAAAAAAATCATAAGCCATATCAGGGATGAAATCTCACCGGTATTGGAAGGAAATCGTATTCGATGGTCGGAGCCTGACACGATTCCGGAGATCATGGCTGATGAAATGGCTATCACGCGAGCCTTCAGAAACTTGATCGACAATGCACTAAAACACGGCGGGAAAAATCTTACCAAAATCGCCATAGGCTATGGTCAGGACAAGGATTTCCACATATTTTCATTCACCAACGACGGCGTAGCCATGAAAAAGAAGGATGCTGAAACGGTCTTTGAAATGTTCCGAAGACTTCCAGCATCTGAGCAAACAGAAGGCTCAGGCCTGGGTTTAACCATTGTGAAGGAAATCATGGAAGCCCACAAGGGAAAGGCCTGGCTTGAATCAGGACCAAAAAAGGGCACGACCTTTTGCATATCTATCTCAAAGGCCCTGGGAAGGTGACCACGCAACGCGAAGCTGAAAAACGGCAGGTGAATGCTGAATAACGCTGGCACTGGACTTAGGCAGGGGGGTGTCTCGTGGAAAAGAAGGTTTTGCTGGCGGTCGACGACAGCGTGCATTCGAAACAGACCGTTCAATACGCGGCCAGGGTTTCCTTGGCCGCAAAGGATGTCGCCTATACCTTATTAAACGTCGAGGCCTTGATTCCTCGAACCCTTGCTGCTGCGGCCGAAACAGACCCTCAGGTTAGGGCTAAGATCAGCCAACTGGTTCGCAAGAATACCGAAGCTGCCAGATACGCTGTTGAGGCATTGAAAGACCTCATGGTCCATGAAGGGGTGCCGAAAAGCCGTATCGAAATGGTTACGGAACCCATGCAAGTGGGCATGGCCAAGGACATACTGAATCGGGCTGAACAAGGGCCCTATGACGCCATCGTTCTAGCGCGCCGGGCCCTCACGCCGAGCCGAGATTTCTTCATCGGAACGACGGCTGCCAAGGTCGTGGAACATGCGATCAAGATCCCTGTGTGGATTGTTGCTGGAGAAGATATGTCTATGAAAATGCTGCTGGCGGTGGATGGATCTGAGAATTTCCTCCGAGATGTTGAGCACCTCATCCATATGGTGGGGGCCCATCCAGACCTCAGGCTTACCTTGTTTCACGTGGCGCCACACTTGAGACACTATTATTCCGTTGATTTTGAAATAGAGAACCCACAGCTTCAACAGGTTCTTGAGCGCGAGAATAAGCGGCTCATGGAAGCGTTTTATGAAGCGGCTCGCCAGCGGTTTGAGATGGCTGGGCTCAAGAAGAGTCAGATCAAGATCAAGACCAGCACTCGGAGTCATGATGTTTCCACGGCCATCCTCGGCGAAGCGAAAACAGGACAGTATGGAACAGTGGTGGTTGGCCGACGGGGCGAAAGGGATGCCTTTTTTACGGGACGGATTGCCATGCGCTTAGTTCAGAAGGTGACCAATCAGACCCTGTGGGTGGTGCCTTGAGCCTGATGTAAACAATTTCAATCCTTGACCGGGCAACGACGGCAGAGATCCCAGAGATTGAGACCACGCTAAGTCTTTGTATTGACAGTCCAATGGATGCAAATTGCCGTGTATTTCATAGCTTAGAATGGCATTTTTGAGGTCAAAATAGTCCTTTTAAGAGAAGTACGCATAGCGATTGCATGGGACTTGTTGTTCAACATGGTCAACTTCGTTTCATGGTTTTCCCAGGGGATCAGTTTCGCTCGCGCATGTTTTTCGTTTGATGACGTTGGAATCGCGGTACGGGCATCCCCAATCACCGGTTCCTGTGAGCATAAAAGTCCCTTTTGAAGTGGGCAAATCGCCCCTTGCGAATCGCCTCTCTCATCTCGCTCATGAGGGTCATGAAGTAGTGGATATTGTGGATTGTCGTCAAGCGGTGGACGAGGAGTTCTCTTGCCATAAAAAGATGACGCAGATAGGCTCTTGAGTAATGTGTGCACGTATAGCAAGGACAGCCGGCCTCCACAGGTCTTTCATCGGCCCGATACCGGGCGTTGCAAATATTGAGCGTGCCGGTGCGCAGGAAAAGCTGCCCGTTTCTCGCATGGCGCGTAGGGATAACACAGTCGAACATGTCGGCACCGAGAGAAACCATCTCTACCAGATCTGCCGGCGCACCCACCCCCATGACATACCGAGGAAGCGCCTCCGGAAGTAGCGGAAGGGTGAAGGCCGCCACATCCAGCATCGCCTCCTTGGGTTCGCCAACACTCAATCCGCCCAGGGCATATCCGTCAAAGCCGATACCTATGAGCGCCTTCACACCCTCGGCCCGCAGGTCCTGAAACATGCCTCCTTGAACGATGCCGAACAGGGAGGCACGGCCCACACCGGCGCTTTCTTTGCAACGCCGGGCCCAGTCGATGCTGAGGGTCAAAGATCTTCGGGCCTCCGTGTGAGTGGCTGGATAGGGGGTGCATTCATCCAGGCACATCATGATGTCAGCGCCAAGCGCCTCCTGGATCTCCACAGCCTTCTCGGGGGTCAACAAATGGCTTGACCCATCCAGGTGGGACTGGAAAGTCACACCCTGCTCGGAAATCTGCCTGAGTTTGGCCAAACTGAAGACCTGATAGCCCCCGCTATCTGTTAGAATAGGACCCTCCCAGTGCATGAACCGGTGAAGCCCGCCGAGTGTCGATATGATATGATGTCCGGGGCGCAGGTAGAGGTGATAAGTGTTGGCCAATATGATCTGGACCCCAAGCCCGGAAAGGTCCTCGGGGGTGAGTGATTTGACCGTTGCCTGGGTGCCCACAGGGATGAAAGCCGGGGTGTCCACGCACCCGTGGGTGGTGTGTATTCTGCCAAGTCGAGCGCCGGTTTCTTGCGATCTGTCGATGATTTCAAAGGAAAAGGCCATGTTTTTTGGTTTTCCAAACTCATGGGGCATGACGGACTCAATCGGCTACCAGATCAACATGGCATCCCCGTAACTGTAGAAACGGTATTTCCGTCGGATTGCTTCCTCGTAGGCATCTAGAATGAAATGCCGCCCGGCAAAGGCCGAAACCAGCATGAGTAACGTGCTCTTGGGAAGGTGAAAATTGGTGATCAGCCCGTGGATCACCTTGTACCGAAAACCGGGATAGATAAAAAGGTCACACCGCCCTGATCCGGGCCGCACGCGGCCGGTCGTGTCGGCGGCATATTCGAGGACCCGCACAGTCGTTGTACCCACAGCAAGGATACGCCTGCCCGCCTCCTTGGCCGCATTGATGGCTGAAGCCGTTTCATCTGTGAGCTCATATGTCTCCGGATGGATCTTGTGTTGCCTGATATCTGTGACCCGCACAGGCAGAAATGTCCCGTAGCCCACGTGGAGTGTGACGGCAGCCACTTCAATGCCTCTGTCATTGAGTTGATGGAGGAGTTGCCGTGAGAAGTGAAGTCCTGCCGTGGGGGCTGCTACGGCCCCGTTTTTCTTTGCGTAAACCGTTTGGTAGGCCCGGCCATCGTCACAGTCTAGGGGCTGTTGCCCGTTTCTCTTGATGTAGGGGGGAAGGGGAACTTGGCCGATTCTATCCAGGAGGGCATTAAAGTCACCCGAAAACTCAAAGGCCATGTCGTACACGCCTTCCGCCGCCCCGAGGACCGTGGCCCGGAGATCCCCGGCAAAGTGAATCTTTGATCCCGCCCGCGGGGGCCTCGATGCCTTGACTAGGCACTCACAGACAAGGCTGTCCGTGCTTGATGACGGCCTTGCCTCGCGAATTTTTTCTGTCTGAGTCATCATCGGCTGTAATGGTTTACCACTCGGACCCCTCAGGGGCGTGACGATCTGTTTTTCTAAGAGCTTGCCTGGATAGTGGAGAAGCAGGACCTCCACCCTTCCTCCGGTATCCTTGGTCCCTGTAAGGCGACCCCGGATCACGCGTGTGTCGTTGATCACCAAAAGGTCTGAAGGCTGCAGCAACCGGGGAAGGTCTGCAAAGGTATAGTGAGAAGTTTTCCGCCCTTCCTTTGCCAGAAGCATTAAGCGGGCTTCATCCCGGCGCCGCACAGGCACCTGGGCGATCAACTCCGCAGGGAGGGTGTAATCGTAGTCGCTCAGCAAGTACATGAAAACCTCGTGATCGTCAGTGTCCGGACCTGAAAGAATGAAGGCTCATTGCACACTACTGTTTGCCCAAATAGATCAGGCCAAGCCCTGCCATCATCAGTAGGAATCCCGTGAGCCTGAGCGTTGAATCAGGCAGTTGAACCAGTTTTTCAATCCAGGCCTTCATCCTGGCAGGCGCGGCAAAGTAAGGAAGCCCTTCCACGATCATCACCATCCCCAGCACGCAGACAAAATATGCCATCTTATCCCTCACAGCCCTTTTTGGGCATTTGCTTATAGTCTGTCAAAATTTGCTTTGTCAAAAGAAAACCAGGCCCGCTGGCGCCGTTTGCCTTTTTATGTCATATTTGCTAAGGGCATCTTTTGAAGGACCGCGCGTCACGGAGGTCGTCATGAAGGGGACACAAATCATCTGGAAGCCGACCAAGGAGTATGTGCGGGGCTCCCATATGAAGGGCTTTATGGACCAGTGGGGAATTAAGACTCATAAAGCCCTGTATCAAAGATCCATCAATGACATTCAATGGTTCTGGCCTGCCGCCATGGACTACCTGGGCGTCCAATGGCACCGCAGATACGACACGGTCCTTGACCTGGACGGTTCAAGGGCTTTTGAAAGGGCGCGATGGTTCATAGGAGGAAAGCTGAGCATCGCTTATCATTGCCTGGATCGTCACGCCATGGACCCTTTCGCCAAGAACCGTTTGGCCTTTGTGTGGGAGGCCGAGGATGGCACGGTGGAGAAATGGACCTATTCGGAGCTCTACAGGGCCGCCAACCAGTGTGCCAATGCCCTGAAGACCTTGGGCGTCCAAAAGGGTGTGACCGTTGGGTTCTATATGCCCATGATTCCCGAGCTCATTGTGGCTTTCTGGGCCTGTATGAAACTGGGCGCCCCCCTGATCCCCATATTTTCCGGCTTTGGCGCAAAACCCCTGGCCGTGAGACTGGCAGACGCCAAGGCCGGGGTGCTTCTGACCGCTGATGTGGGTTTTTACAAGGCAAAAGCAATTCCCCTGAAGGCCACGTGTGACGAAGCCGCAAAAGGGGTGCCAAGCCTGCGGCACATCCTGGTGGTCAGGCGACGAGAAGACGGCAAGATCTCCTGGCAGCCGGGCCGCGACCTATGGTGGCACGACCTGGTGCCCAAGCAATCACCAGACTTTAAAACAGTGGTCCTTGATGCCGAGGACCTTGCCATGATCCTTTACTCTTCGGGGACCACGGGTAAACCAAAGGGGACACTGCACCGTGTTGCAGGGGTCTTGGCACAGGTCGTGAAGGAATTGGGCTTTCACTTTGACGTGAAACCTGACTCCAGGTTTTACTGGATCACCAACATCGGGTGGATGATGGGGCCGTGGCAGGTCATCGGGGTTCAGCATTTTGGGGGGTGCTACCTCATCTATGAAGGCAATCCCTTGTATCCCAATCACGAGCGGGTCCTTGACATGGTCACACGTCACGGACTCACGCATCTGGGCCTTTCTCCCACGTATGCCCGGAGCCTTAAAACAAGAGGAGAAGACTGGATAAGAAACTATGACCTTTCATCCTTGAGGTTTCTCGGTTCCACCGGGGAGCCCTTTGACCAGGAAACCTACATGTGGGTCTTTCAACATCTCGGGCAGGGCCGAATGCCCATCATCAACATCAGTGGCGGGACGGAAATGTGTGGCTGTCTGGTCTCTCCATCGCCGCTGACACCCCTTAAGCCGTGTTCGGTGGGGATGCACGGGTTGGGTATGGCCATCGGGATCGCCGATGACGAGGGCAAACTCATCGATGTGGGCAAGGGACACCTGGTTCTGTTGAAACCCGCGCCATCGCTGACCCGGGGGTTTCTTGGCGACTGGCAGCGGTATATTGATACGTATTTTTCATGGGAGCCTAATCCCGATGTCTGGTACCATGGGGACTACATCAAGCGGGACCAGGACGGCCAACTGACGCTGCACGGCAGGTCGGACGACACGATCAATGTGGCCGGTGTTCGCACCGGGGCCGGAGAGATTGAGGACGCCCTCATGGACCATGAAGCGGTGCAAGAATCGGCCGTGATCGGCGTGCCCGACAAGCTGAAAGGCTCGGCGATCGTCTGTTTTGTGATTCTAAAGAACGGCTATGAGGCGTCTGACAAACTCAGGACGGACATTGCCCAACATGTGGCCGGGATCATGGGAAAAAATCTTAGGCCCAAGGCGGTTGAGCTGGTGCCCGATCTGCCGAGGACGAGATCCATGAAGATTGTAAGAAGGGCCATCCAAAGGAAATATTTGGGCGAGGACCCCGGAGATCTTGCTTCCGTCGAAAACCCCGGGGCACTCGACTATATCTCACAAGCGCCTGACACAAACTAATATGTACACAGCTTTGACTTGATAAGAAGGATTCGCAAGGTGAACTACGAAGCCGTGATCGGCCTTGAGGTCCATGCGCAGCTCCTGACAAGGACGAAGATTTTTTGCCATTGCTCCACGGCATTTGGCGCACCGCCCAATACCCACACCTGTCCTGTCTGTCTGGGTATGCCCGGGGTACTTCCGGTCCTCAATCGCAAGGTCGTTGACTATACCCTTCGCATGGCCTTGGCCACCCATTGCACCATTGCGTCTGAGAGCCGTTTTGCCCGTAAGAACTACTTCTACCCCGATCTGCCCAAGGGGTATCAGATATCCCAGTATGAATTACCCATTGCCGAGCACGGGCATATCTTCATCGAGGTTAATGGCGACAAGACAAGGCGTATCGGCATCACCCGCATCCACATGGAAGAGGACGCTGGAAAGCTGATCCACGATCCCTACCGGCCTGTGAGCGCAGTCGATTTTAACCGCACGGGGGTTCCCCTGATCGAAATTGTCAGCGAACCCGACATGCGCACCGCAGCGGAAGCCGGGGCTTATCTGCGGCAGCTCCGCGCGATCCTGCGATACTTGGAAATATGTGACGGCAATATGGAAGAAGGCAGTTTCAGGTGTGACGCCAATATCTCTGTGCGCCCGGCGGGATCGGGGGCTTTTGGAACCCGGACAGAGCTTAAGAACATGAACTCTTTTAAGCATGTGGAAAATGCCCTGATTTATGAGATCAAGCGTCAAAAGGCGTGCCTCGAAGACGGCAGGGATGTCGTTCAGGAGACCCGCCTTTGGGATCCGGACAAGGCAATCACGGCCCCCATGCGAGGCAAGGAGGAGGCCCATGACTACCGGTATTTTCCGGATCCGGATCTAGTGCCTCTGGTCATTGACAGCCGCTGGGTTGAGGAGGTCCGCGCAAGCCTTCCCGAACTTCCGGACGCCCGGAAGGCGCGGTTCGTTTCAGACTATGATCTTCCTGCCTACGATGCGGGGTTCCTGACAAGTTCTCGCGCCCTGGCAGATTACTTTGAGACGTGCGTCCAGCATTTTCCAGAACCAAAGACGGTGAGCAACTGGGTCATGGGGAGCGTATCAGCCACATTGAAGGCCAAGAACAAGACGATTGAGCAGTCCCCTGTGTCTGCCGAACGTCTGGCTGAATTATTGCGGTTGATCGATTCCGGGGTCATCAGCGGCAAAATTGCCAAGACCGTGTTCGAGGAGATGGTCGAAAAGGGCAAGGCCCCTGAGGCAGTCGTCCGGGAAAAGGGCCTGGTTCAGGTTACGGATTCCGACGCCATTGCCGAGGTGATCAAAGAGGTCTTGGGCGACCATGCCAAGGAGGTGTCAGACTACAAGGCGGGCAAGACCAGGTTGTTCGGTTTTTTTGTTGGCCAGGTCATGAAAGCGACCCGGGGCAAGGCAAATCCCAAGATGGTCAATGAGATCCTCAAGGCTATGCTGGAAAGATAGTGCCGTGATGGAAACGATTGCCTGGAAAAACAACCAGGTTGTTATGATCGACCAGCGAAAACTCCCTTTGCAGGAAACGTATGTGGTCTGCAAGGACTATCGCTCAGTCATCCGTGCCATCAAGCAACTGGTAATTCGCGGGGCCCCAGCCATTGGTGTGGCAGCGGCCATGGGGGTCGCTCTGGGGGCCCTCAAGATCCGCACCAAGGACAGGCATCGGTTTGAGGCGAGGCTGAACGCCATATGCCGTGAGATGGCGGCAGCGCGGCCAACGGCCGTCAACCTTGCGTGGGCCGTAAAAAGGATGAAGCGCGTGGCAGCCGAAGCGGGCCTTCAACCGGTGAGGCCACTTCAGTTGCGCCTGGTGGCAGAGGCAAAAAAACTTCTGGCGGAAGACGTCGCCATCAATCGGGCCATGGGACGCCACGGCCAGAGACTGCTCAAGGACGGGGCTCGCGTCTTGACCCACTGCAATGCGGGTGCCCTGGCCACAGGCGGCTACGGGACGGCTCTGGGCGTGGTTCGGTCTGCCGTGGAAGCGGGAAAGCGTATTGAGGTCCTCGCTGATGAAACCCGTCCGTTTCTTCAGGGAGCACGCCTGACGGCCTGGGAACTCATGGCAGCCGGCATCCCTGTCACGGTCATCACCGATAACGCGGCGGGCTATTTGATGCAACAGGGCAAAATAGACGCTGTCGTTGTGGGGGCGGACCGCATTGCAGCCAACGGGGATGTAGCGAACAAGATCGGCACCTACATGGTCGCCGTCTTGGCCAAGACTCATAAGATACCCTTTTACGTGGCAGCTCCTCTATCTACCATTGACGCCTCGGTCAGGACGGGAAAAGAAATCCCCATAGAGAAACGGGATGACCAGGAAGTGACGCACTTTAGAGGTAAACGGACAGTGCCTAACGGCGTCAGGGCCCAAAACCCCGCCTTTGACGTGACCCCTCACCGATATGTATCCGCCATTATCACTGAAAATGGCATTATTACACCCCCCTACAGGGCCAATTTACGACGGATTTTGACAGCTGACAAGGCGGGGCGATGACACATGAACGGCCTGTGATCAAAGGCTTTGTTGAAACGTCCCCTGTAGATTGGCCCGGGCAGAACTGTGCCGTGATTGCTCTGCCCTATTGCAACCTCCGATGCCCCTACTGTTACAGCCACCAGCTTGTCCTAAGGCCGGACAGCCTGGAGACCTTGCCACTTGAAAGGATCCTCGAACGGCTCGAAGCTCGGAAGGACCGGATAGGCGGCATCTGCATTACAGGCGGAGAGCCCACCATACACAGGGGGCTGCCTGCGTTGCTGGAAACAATCCGCGGGGCCGGTCTTGGGACCAAGGTTGACACCAATGGAACGCAACCTGAAATCCTGGAGTATCTTATTGCAAAAGGGCTCGTGGACGCTGTGGCCATGGACGTCAAGGCCCCCCTGGATGACGCCGCATACGCACGCTGTGCCGGGGTCCTTGTGCCCGTGAGCATCATCAAGAAATCGATTGCGGTGCTTACTGCGACCGACGTCGCCTGCACGTTTCGATGCACGGTGACACCCACGCTTCTTAGCGAAGACGATATCTATCGCCTGGCCGAAGAGCTTAGAACCATTTGGTATGAAAATAGTTTCAGCCCGAACGCAGCGCCATGCCTGACCCTTCAAAATTTCGATCCATCTGATCCCATGGAACCGGCCCTGAAAGGCGTAAAATCTGTGTCCCATGAGACCCTGGCCCGTATGCAGGATGAAGTGAACCAAATCCTCGGTTGAAACGACAAAGGTCTATCTTCAAACATTGATCAACGCGGGAGATGGGTTAAGGAGGGATAAAGGGTTAGAACTGACTCAGAAGTTATGAGGTTACTGGAAGCTAATCTGATTTATTGGGAAGTCCCACCAGATCATTGCCTTCCATCTTGCCCTCACCGGCAACGAGGATGGCCTCGGCAGCGTCGCCTCCGAAAAGCTTCACGACCTTGATCGTGCCCTTGAAGGGGCCTCGCTGAAACCCCATGGAAACCTTGGCGATGGGGTGGATGATTTCTTTTCCCGGGCCGTACGCGGCCAGGATGTCACCGGGCTTCAACCCGGATGCCTCCCCGGCACTCAGGTAAACACTTTTTCCTTCCACCATGGCCACGCGGGAAAGCCATTCATACTTGGCTGCTTTCTTTTCCAAGATAAGCGCCAACCTGCCTACAAGCTCTTCTAACAGCGGGCCTTGTCCATCAGCCGCAGAAGGAGTTGACCCTGTTTCTTCTCCTTGAGTCACGGGCCGGCCGGAGAAGCCGTCCACCAGGGTATAATCCACGCGGCCCTTAAAGCCCTCAGCCTCATGGAGCAGAGCCAGCTTGTCCACAAAAAGGACCAGGCGCGCCGCCGGATAGATTCCCAGGGCCCGGGCAATTTTCGCCGTGTTCATTGGACTGACAGCCAGGCCCTGCTCGATCAAGATGTCTTCGACGTCTTGAGGCCCAACGAGAAGGAGTTGTGGGTGGACGTCAAACTGATTTCTCACCGCCTCAAGGAGTGGCCCCTTCATGTCCCCAGCGGCCTGGTAAACCTCCGGAAGCACCACCAGTGCCACCTTGGATCGCAGCATCCGTGAGCGTTGAGTCCCTGGGGTGGCCGTGGCCACCCGGGCAGGTTCGCCGGCCGCGACAGGAGGCTTCTCACCCTGCTGCTGTGTTGGGTGGGAAAGCGTCTGTTCTTCTCCCACGGCCTTTTCCAATCTGGCCAGGCGTTGTTCAGTGTTTTCTTGTTTGGCCTCGAGTTTCTTCCGATCCTCCCACCACGCATTCAGGTCAATCGTGTTGCTGTGGTTTTTCTGGCGAAAATAGTCGCTCGAAACCATCCACGGATTATCAACGACTTGTTCTTCCCACGCCTGACGAGATTTTTCCTCTGCCGAGAGCTCCTGCTTTGGTTTTTCGGCCTGGGTGGCGCTTTTTTTTGTGGCACAGGCGGCACAGACACATAGCAACAATACTGAGAGATTCAACAGAGCAAAACGAACAGGTCTTAATGGCATGGGATCCATCTCTTTCTCATGTTTTCTTCCAGCCGAGATGTTTTTTAATCTTCGGGCAGACGGGCATACAGCCATTGATAGGGACCGGCTTTCCAGTGGTGGGAGCATAGGAGAAATCGCTTTTTGTGTCAAGGATGAAAGCTCAAAGCCGTCAGGTTTCAATTGATCGCTGTGATGGTGCACGAAAAAAGGCCCGGCCTGGGATCACCAAGCCGGGCCTGTAAACCGATACACGGGATGTCAGCTCCACATTAGAAGAACCAGATAATCTCCGCTGCGTATCGCTGAGAGATGTCGTTAGAGGAATCTCCCTGTGCAAAAGGAACTTCCCTGGCATAGGCATCCAGGGCCTGAGTAATGTCCTCCGCACCATCACCCGGGAACAGGAAGGTCACACCGAGTTTCAAGGTGACTCCCTTATATGGCGTGTAGGAGAGCTCATTGTTCCACTCAGTTCCCATGTACTCATCAACTGTTACATCGGCAAGGCCTAATGCATACGTGTAGTAGGCCTCAACGGCACTGGCTTCGTTAAACCACATGGCCATCACGTTGCCTTTATAGCTCCAGTTGCCGTCTGCGACGTTAAGACCGCCGCCAACCATGACGAAGCCGGGGTTATCGAGGTCGTTGGTGCCGGTGATGCCGCCACCCTGGTACCATGTGGTGCCGTAGTAGGCGGGAAACATGCTGTATTCGATCTGGCCCAAGAGCGGATTGCCGTCATGGGAGATAGACTGCTCCGTCCCAAACCTGGGCGAAAACCGGCTGATGCCGGTCACCGGGGCAAAGCCCTCAAGGTCGTCGTCCAGGGGA
>Ga0315536_1000562_pt1 | contig 18549 bp, 19 predicted proteins | sample SalMarSW160230MG_FD_203093 | JGI IMG/M metagenome (GOLD analysis project Ga0315536, IMG submission 203093) | Salt marsh sediment microbial communities from the Plum Island Ecosystem LTER, Massachusetts, United States - Salt Marsh Sediment SW1602-30 ... | reverse complement strand
CGCCCACGGTTTTGATCTTCTCCGCGTCCTCGTCCGGAATTTCCATATTGAATTCCTCTTCCAGGGCCATCACCAGTTCCACCGTATCCAAAGAATCCGCACCCAGATCGTCGATAAAGGAAGCCTCGTTGGTCACCTCGTCCGCATCCACGCCCAACTGATCCACGATGATCTCTTTTACTTTATCCTCTAAAGCCACGTCGGTATGTCCTCCTTCAAGAGTAGTGTGAACAATAAGCCATCTCCGGGATGCACTCGCAAGTGAACCTCCTCCCGGAGTCCATTACATGACCATGCCGCCATCCACGGTAAGGACCTGGCCAGTGATATAGGCCGCCTCCTCCGAGGCCAAGAAGGCCACTACTTTGGCCACGTCCTCCGGCGTACCGAGGCGTCCCAGGGGGATCTGCTTCAGCAAATTCTGCTTCGCATCCTCCGACAGGACGTCGGTCATGGCGGTTTTGATGAATCCCGGCGCCACCGCGTTTACGGTAACGGCGCGCGGGGCCAATTCCCGGGCGCTGGTCTTGGTCAGACCGATGACCCCGGCCTTGCTGGCCGAATAATTCGCTTGACCCACGTTGCCCATCAAACCCACAACCGAAGCGATGTTGATGATCCGCCCCGACCGTTGTTTCATCATGACGCGGCTCACGGCCCGGATGCCGTGAAACGTACCCTTCAAGTTGATCTGGATCACCGTGTCCCAGTCGGTTTCGCTCATGCGTACGAGCAAACCATCCCGGGTGACCCCCGCGTTATTGACCAATATATCGAGGCGGTTATATTTGTCAACCGTTTTTTTGATCCCTTCCTCGACTTCTTCCAGGATAGAAACGTCCATTTTTAAAGGTAAAACTTGTCGTCCCGTTTCCTCCGCCAACGCCGCCGCGGTTTCCTCCACGCGGGTCAGATTAATGTCCGCCAAGCTCAGGTCGGCGCCGCAAACGGCCAATTCCCGGGATATGGCCCGTCCGATGCCCTGGGCTCCGCCGGTGATCAGAGCTACTTTTCCGCGTAAATTCATGGCTTCCATCCTCCCTTTAAATCGCGCGGCCGACGTCACGAGTTCCGGATCGCCGTTCAACCGCCTGTCAAGACCCGGCTCAGCTCCGCAGCCAGAGTGGAGATCTCCTCCGGGGAAAAAGCCCCCCAGGAGGGCACGTCCGGGGCTATTTTCTTGAGCAGGCCGCGCAAAACCTTTCCGGGGCCGACTTCAACCGCGCCCTGCACCTGCTGGCTCAGCATGTCCCGGACCGATTCCTCCCAGCGTACGGCCCCGGACACTTGGGCCACCAGCGACCGGCGGATGTCTTCGGGATTTTGCAGCCTGCGCGCGGAGACATTGGCCCACACCGGAAAAGCCGGGTCCCGGAAATCCACCCGGGCCACCTCCGGGGCCAATTGCTCCGCCGCGGTCCGCATGAATTGCGAATGAAAAGGTCCCGACACCTTGAGGGGAATCACCCGCGTCTTGTTCTCGGCCGCCAGGGACGCCAAACGCCCCAGGGCTTCCTCGGAACCGGAAACCACCACCTGGCCCGGGCAATTCAAATTTGCCACCTGCACCCCGCCCCCGCTGTTCGCGGCGCGGCAGAGACCCTCCACCTCGGCCGGATCCAGCCCGATCACGGCCGCCATGCCACCCCGGGAGGACCGGGCCGCGGTTTGCATCAGCAAGCCCCGCGTTCGGACCAGGCCCAGGGCCTGGGCAAAAGGCAGACTTCCGGCTGCGACCAGGGCAGAATACTCCCCCAGAGAATGGCCCGCTGCCAGACAGCGTTCCTGCGGAAGGTCCACCTGGTCCAAGAGGGCCTGCCAGGCCGCCACGGAAGCGGTCAGCAGGGCCGGCTGGGCGATCTCCGTGGCATTCAGCTCGGCTTCCGGTCCCTCCAGGATCATGCGGCTGAGCGGCAGCCCCAGGACCTCATCGGCCTGCTCGTAAACCGCGCGTGCACGCGGAAAAGCCTGGACCAGTTCACGGCCCATGCCCACGAATTGCGAACCCTGTCCCGGAAAAAAAATTGCCAGCTTGCTCATTTTTGCTCCTTCAGACAATCCATTCTCCCGGCCTACCAGCGGAGGATGGAGGCTCCCCAGCTCAAGCCCGCTCCGAAGGCCGCCAGCGCCACGATCATCCCGGGCCCCAGACGGCCTGTTTCCTTGGCCTCGGCCAGGGCGATGGGCACCGAGGCCGCCGAAGTATTGCTGTAGCGGTCGATGTTGACCATGATTTTCTCCATCGGCAGATGGAAATGCCTGGCGGCGGACTGGATAATCCGGATATTCGCCTGGTGCGGCACCAGCAGGTCCAGGTCCGAAATCTTCAGTCCCGCCTTCACCAGGGCCTGCTCGACGCTCTCCCCGAGAATCCGGACGCCGAATTTGTAGATTTCCTGTCCATTCATTTTCATGTAATGCAAACGCCGGTCGATGGTTTCATGGGAGGTGGGAAGGCGCGAGCCGCCGGCCGGGACCCACAGCTGTTCAATTCCGCGCGCGTCCGTGCCCAGGATACTGGACAATACTTCCCCCTGGCGGGCATCCGCCGACAGGAGCACGGCCCCGGCGCCATCCCCCATCAGCACGCAGGTGGCACGGTCCTGCCAGTCCAACAGGTAGGAGAATTTTTCCGTAGCCACGATCAGGACGCGTTCGGCTTCCCCGGCGGCGACCATCTGCGCTCCCACCGTAAAGGCGAATTGAAAGCCCGCGCACACGGCCGTGAGGTCGAAGGCGCCGGCGTTGCTGGCGCCGATCCGGTTTTGAATCAGGGCGGCCGTGTTGGGAAAATACATGTCGGGCGAGGCGGTGGCCACGATAATCATGTCCACGGCTTCCGCCGCCACACCGGCGTCCGTCAGCGCACGCTGCGCCGCCACCACCCCCAGATCCGAGGCCGCCTGGTCCGGTGCGGCGATCCGGCGTTCCCGGATGCCGGTGCGCGTCCAAATCCACTCATCCGAGGTTTCGAGGCGCTGCTCCAGTTCCTGGTTCGCGAGCACGCGCTCCGGCAAATAATATCCCATGCCGGAGATGCCGACTCGTCGCGGGGCCCTCATCCTTCGACGACCCCTTGCCGGCGCAGGGCGGCTTCAATCTTGTGATTGATGTCCTGGTGCCTGAATTTGGCGGCCTGCAGCAGCGCGTTTTTGATGGCTTTGGCGCTGGATTTGCCGTGACCGATGGTGGAGACGCCGTTGATCCCCAGCATGGGCGCGCTGCCCACCTCCTGGTAATCGAGCTTGCGGTAAAAGCGGCGCAGGATCGGCAGCATGATGCCGGTGGTCCAGCGGGCCATCCAGCCGCTGTGAAGCATGTCGCGCTTCAGGAATTCGATGAACATGCGGGCGATGCCGCTGCCGAATTTCAACAGCGCGTTGCCGACAAAGCCGTCGCAAACCACGACCTCCGCCCGCCCGTTCACGATGTCCTGGCCTTCGACATTGCCGATGAAATTGAGTTTGAGGGACTTGAGCAGCTCGCGCGTTTCATGGATCAGGTCGTTGCCCTTGGAATCCTCCTCGCCCAGCGAGAGCAGCCCCACGCGGGGTTCGGCGACGGAGTACATCTGACGCTGCCAGAGTTCGCCCATGATGGCGAACTGGGCCAGCATGTTCGGCTTGCAGTCCACGTTGGCTCCGACGTCGATCAGGCTGGTGCTGCCCTGCGGAGCATTGGAGGGAAAATCCACCAGCAGGGCCGGCCGGATGATCCCCGGGATGCGCCCCAGCGTCAACAACGAAACCGCCATGGCGGCGCCGGTGTTGCCGGCGGTGAAGACGGCCTCGGCTTCTCCGGTTTTGACCAGCTGATTGGCCACGTGCAGCGAGGATTTTTTCTTCTGCCGCACCACCACGGAGGGAGAATCCTCCATGTGGATCTCCTCTTCGGCGTGGTGAACCTGCAGCCGGCGGGGGTCGTATTTATGTTGCACCAGTTCCCGGCGCAGCACGTCTTCCTGGCCGACCAAGAGGACCGTCAGCTCCGGGTCCTGATGGAGGGCATCTACCGCCCCCGTGACCAGGATCGCCGGCCCTTTGTCTCCCCCCATCCCATCGACAGCAATACGCATGAAAATCCGGCCGCCTTTCCCCTAGGCGCTTTCGGGCGTCACGATTTCCTTACCGCGGTAGTAGCCGCAGTTGGGGCACAAGCGGTGCGGCTGCTTGACCTGGTGGCACTGCGGACACACCGAGAGGTTTGTCGCGCCCAGCTTCCAGCTGGAACGCCGCTTGTGGGTCCTCGCTTTGGAAAATTTCCTCTTGGGATTGGCCATGACCGATCATACCTCCGCTTCGATTAACCCGACTCCCCGTTCCCGTCCGTCCGCGGGGGGGCTTGGAGTTTTTGTAAAACCGCGAAAGGGCTGTCCGCGACCGTTTCGCCGCAACCGCATCCCGTGTCCAGCGGCCGGCCGCAGGCGGCGCACAAACCCCGGCAATCCTCCCGGCACAAGGGCTTCATGGGTACGGCCAGGATCAAGGCCGTCCGGATTTCCGGGCGCAAATCCAGCTGCTCGTGGGCGTAGGTCAGGGTGGCGTCGGGTTCTTCCCCGGACCGGCCGCCGGCTTCCGCCGGCCGCGCCGGGGCCTCGGCCGGCAGGGCCACGAGCAGGAGCGGCGCCGACACGGGGTAGTCAAATTCCTTCAGGCAGCGGGAACAGGTCAACCGCAGCTCCGCCTCCACCCGGCCGCGAAAATAAATTTTTTCGCCCAAGCGGTAAATCTCGCCCCGGATCCGGGCGGGTCCCTGCGCCACCGCATCTCCCTCCAGGGAAAGCTCTTCCGGTTGCAGGACAAAGGAAATTTCCCGCGGATCCGCATTCAGGGAATACACATTGATCACGGACATGTTCTCAACCTGGCACCCTTGCCGGATTTCCTCCGATCCGCCCCCGGAACCGCCGGGAAGCCCGGAGCAAGACACCGGGGCCAAACTCGGAGGAGGACCGACTTATTCGGCTTCGGCCGGCGCCTGCACGGGTGCCTTTTCCGGAGCCGCCGGAGCCGAGGCATTGGGCATTTGGCGCATGACCCCCCGGTAGCTGCGAGAGGTGCGGGAGGATAGAATCGAGAGAAAAATGGAGGTAATCATGAAAACAATCGCCAAACCCGAAGTTAAGCGGGCGAAAAAATTCTTGCCGCCGCTGGATCCGAAAACCGTTTGCGAGGCTCCGCCGCCGAAGGACAGGCCGATGGTGGACCCGCGGCCGGCCTGCAACAGGACTACGACGATGAGCACGATGCAGACGAGGATATGAAACCCCCATAGGATGCTGACCAGCACGGTTGCTTTCCTCCTTGTGCGCTTCGGGGCGTCCGGCGCCGGGCAGGCGCGGCGCCTTTAGCGGTACTTAACGATGGCGGCGAAATCCGCCGCTTTCAAACTGGCGCCTCCGACCAAGGCGCCGTCGATGTCGGGTTGTGCCATGAGCTCGCGGATGTTGTCCGGTTTGACGCTGCCGCCATACTGGATGCGCATCCCCGCGGCGGTCTGGGCATCGGCCATTTCCGCCAGCAGGCCGCGGATCAGGGCATGCACCTCCTGCGCCTGCTGCGGCGTGGCGGTTTTTCCGGTGCCGATCGCCCATACGGGTTCGTAGGCGACCACGACCCGGCTCAGGTCCCGGGACGTCAGGCCGGCCAGGCCGTTCACGACGTGCGCGCGCACGACCTTTGCGGTGGTGCCGGCTTCCCGCTCGCTCAGGGTCTCGCCCACGCACAGGATGGGGGTCAGGCCTTCGGCCAAGACGGCCTTCACCTTGCGGTTCGCCGTTTCATTGGTTTCCCCGAAGAATTGCCGCCGTTCGGAATGTCCCACGATCACAAAATCGCAGCCCGCGTCCCGCAAGAGGTGCGGGGATACCTCGCCGGTGAAGGCGCCGGCCTGCTCCCAGTAAACATCCTGCGCGCCCAAGCGCACCCGGCTGCCGGTCAAAGCGCCGCGAACGGCTTCCAGGGCGGTGTACACCGGGCAGAGCACGATGTCCACGTCCGTGACGTCGCGCGTCGCCTCGACGACCTCGCGTGCCAAGACCTCGGCTTCCGCCCGGGTCTTGTTCAATTTCCAATTGCCGGCCATAATCGGTGTGCGCATGCTCACCTCTCCAGTTCTTTCCGGATCCGGGCTCGCGCCCGCAGTCAGGGACGGTCCGTCAGGGCGACCACTCCGGGCAGCTGCTTGCCCTCCAGGAACTCCAGCGAGGCGCCGCCGCCGGTGGAAACGTGGGACATTTGATCAGCCAGCCCCATGTGGGTGAGTGCCGCCACGGAATCCCCGCCGCCCACGACCGTGGTGGCCTTGGATTCGGCCAAAAGACGGGCGATCGCCAGCGTCCCCTGGGCGAAGGGTTCCATTTCAAAAACGCCCATGGGGCCGTTCCAGACGATGGTCTTGGCGGGTTTGAGGGCCGCGGCGAATTTCTTGATGGTCTCGGGGCCGATGTCCATGCCCTGCCAGCCTTCCTCGATGGTGCCGCGCGGCGTCACTTTCCGCTGGGCATCCGCGCGGAAATCGTCGGCCACGACGTGGTCGATCGGAAGCAAAAAAGCCTTGCTCAAGTCCAGGGCTTGCTTGAGGATCTCCTTGGCCATGGGAATCAAGTCCTCCTCGCACAGCGATTTGCCGATGGCAATGCCCTTGGCCTTTAAGAAGGTGTAGGCCATGCCTCCGCCGATGATCAGGGTGTCCACCTTCGGCAGCAGATTCCGGATGACCTCCAGCTTGCCGGAAACCTTGGCTCCGCCCAGAATGGCCACGAAGGGCCGTTCGGGACTCGTCAGGACCCGCCCCAGGTATTCCAGCTCCTTTTCCATCAGCAACCCGGCCGCGGCCTGTTTCACGCGGTGCGCCACACCCTCGGTGGAAGCATGCGCCCGGTGCGCCGAGCCGAAGGCGTCGTTGACGTACACATCGGCCAAGGAGGCCAAGGCTTGCGCCAAGACGGGATCGTTCTTGGTTTCGCCTTTTTCGAAGCGAACGTTCTCCAACATCAACAGACCGCCCTCGGGCAGGTCGGCGGCCAGTTTTTCAACCTCGGGACCGACCACCGCCGGAGCCATGGTCACGTTAACCTGCAGGAGCTCGCCCAGGCGCTTGGCCACGGGTGCCAAGGAAAATTTCTCCCGGTCCCCCGGCTCGCCCTTGGGACGCCCGAGGTGGGAGCACAGCAGGATCCGGGCTCCGGCCCGGCGCAGGAATTCGATGGTCGGGAGGGCGGCCCGCACCCGAGTATCATCCGTAATCCGTTGCTGGTCGTCCATGGGCACGTTGAAATCCACCCGCACGAGGACACGTTTGCCTTTTACCTGCAGATCCTTGACCGTTAACTTTTTCAGGTGGTTGTCCATACAACCCACTCCTTTGGTCGCGGCCGTTCCCGCCGTCGGCTGATGTGTTTTTGCCTGACGCACACCCGATGAAAAGGCACAGCGGGAACCGCTACCCGCTCGGTTCCCGCCGTCTTGCCGTGGGTACTTCCAGGTCCTTACTTTTTCGCGATATAATCGATCAAATCCACGACCCGGTTGGAGTAACCCCACTCATTGTCGTACCAGGCCATGACCTTGACCAGATCGCCGATGACATGCGTGGAAAGCGCATCCACGATGGAAGATGCCGGGTTGCCGTTGAAGTCCCTGGAAACCAGCGGCTCTTCGCTGTACTCCAGGTAGGCGCTTTTCTCCGCGGCGGCCTTCAGGGCGGCGTTCACTTCCTCCTTGGTCGTGGGTTTTTCCACTTTGGCGACCAAGTCCACCAGGGAAACATTGGGGGTGGGGACCCGGATGGACAAGCCGTCCAGTTTTCCTTTCAACTCGGGGATGACCAGGCCGATGGCCTTGGCGGCCCCGGTGGTGGTGGGAATCATGGACAGCGCGGCGGCGCGGGCGCGGCGCAGGTCCCTATGGGGCGCATCCAGAATAATCTGGTCGTTGGTATACGAATGAATCGTGGTCATCAAACCGGAAACGATTCCAAAGGTATCCAGTACGACCTTCGTCACGGGAGCCAGGCAGTTGGTGGTGCAGGAAGCGTTTGAGATGACATGATGCTTGGCGGGATCATACTTCTCCTCGTTGACGCCGAGCACGATGGTGATGTCCTCGTTCTTGGCCGGAGCGCTGATGACGACCTTCTTCGCACCCGCGGCCAGGTGGGCCGAGGCTTTCTCCTTGTCCGTGAAACGGCCGGTGGATTCCACGACGTATTCCACTCCGAGCTGTTTCCACGGCAACTGGGCGGGATCCTTTTCCGCGATGACCGCCAGACTCTTGCCGTTGACGAGGATCTCCTTTTCTCCGGCTTTGACTTCGCCGGGAAACGCGCCGAAAACGGAATCATGGTGAAGTAAATGCGCCAGGGTTTTGGCGTCCGTCAGGTCGTTGACCGCCACCACCTCGAAATGTTTGTGCTTTAAACTGGCGCGGAAGACGCCGCGACCGATGCGTCCGAATCCGTTGATTCCCACCTTTATCGCCATGTTTCCTCCCTCCTTATCCCCGTAAGTTTGCAAAATTGGCGCTTATTTTCACACACCACGGCTTCGCCGTCAACCCTTTTTCTTGGAGAGTCTTTCTTCAGGCAGGCAACCGGAAACTCCGGGAATGGGTGTGGCCTCGGAAGGTCGGACTGCATCCCAGGAACTTGCAGGGACGAGGGCCAGGGGAGGTTCTCAGTGCCGGGCTCCGGCCGCCGGCCCGGTGTGACGGGCGGCGAACGGCGGCCAACCGGGGAAGCGGCTAAATCCACTTCCGGCGTTTCAAGAACAGGACCATGACTAAAATCGCGGTCAGCAGGAGTCCCAGGACGAAGACATAGCCCTTCCATCCCCATCCGAATTCCGGCATCTGGATGTTCATGCCGTAGAAACTCGTGATCAGGGTCAGCGGCATCATGACGGTCGCGATGATCGTCAGGGTTTTCATGATTTCGTTCATGCGGTGGGACACGACCGACAGGTAGGCCTCCATGGTGGAGTTGAGAATGTCCCGGTAATTGTCGATCAGGTTGTTGAGACGTTCCACGTGGTCGTAAACATCCCGGAAATAGGCGGCGGTGGCGCGCCGCAGGAAGGGATTGGAGGCGCGCGCCAATTGGCTGAGCAAGCGCCTCTGCGGCGCGAGGAAATTGCGCAGGGTCAGGACGTTCTTTTTCAGGTCCACGATGCTTTCCAGAACGTGGTTGTCGCCTCCCGAAAGCACCTGATCCTCCACGCGCTCGATCCGGTCCTCCAACTGCTCCACGACCGGAAAATATCCGTCCACCACATTGTCGATCACGGCGTGCAGCAGGAAGCCGGCGCCCTGTTGCATGTTCAGGGCGTTGTTTTGGCAGCGCTGCCACAGCCGGTTGATGGGCCCCAGGGGCTCGCTGTGGATCGTGAGCAGGTAATTCTTGCCGAAGAAGATGTTAATTTCCTGGATGTTGAGACGCTGCTCTTCCTGGGAAGGCAGGGACATGGCATGCACGACGATGAACAGATAGTCGCCGTAATCATCGAGCTTGGGATGATTCTGCGGAAAAATCGCGTCTTCGATGGCCAGTTGGTGGAAGCCGAAGGTCTCCATCAGGAGATCGATATCGTTTTCGTCGGGATTGGTGATGTCCAGCCATAGAAGATTGCGGGGGCTTTTCAAGAGGCGCTCCACCTCGCCGCGGTCCGCAACCCTTGCGATTCCCTTTTCCTTATTATAGTTCAAAGCCGTCAACATAACCGTCGCCTCACGCGGTGAGAGGTCCGCCCGCCGGGCCCAAGCCTGGGGCTTCCGCCGCAGGAGGCAGTTCCAGTCCGGATGGATCACCGGGCGTCCGGGCCGTGCGCGGATCCGCCTGCCGGCAGAGGACGAAATGCACGCTAGCCGGTCTGATTATTGTTTTTCTTGACCTGTTCTTCCTTGGACTGGCACTCGACGCACAGCTTGGCAAAAGGCAGGGCTTCCAGGCGCGGCGCGGCGATGAGGGCGCCGCAGACGTGGCATTTTCCGTAGCTGCCGTTCTCGATGCGTTCCAAGGCGTCCTCCACCTCCTGCAGGCGGGCGCGCTCCGTCTCGGACAGGCCCCAGGCAAGCTCACGTTCGTAGTAGTCCGAGGCGATGTCGGCCGAATCCCTGACCTCGCTCGGCGCCTCCTCCTTCGAACTGCTTACGCTGGTTTTCACTTTCTCCAGCAAGGAATGCTTGTGGTCCAGCAAAAGCTTGCGGAAAAACTCCATTTGATTCTTTTTCATGAACCGAGGCACCAACTTTCCCTTGGGCTTGAAGTGGAACGCGGACCGGCCGCGTTCAGGGTTATTTTCCTTCGCCGGAACCCGCCTGCCGGATCGTTCCGGGAGACCGCCAGGCCGCCACCTCAGCGCGGCGGTCCGTGAAAAGCCGGAGCATTATCGCTTTTTTCGTTTCGGTGGGCAACAGTTTCTTGCAAATTATTTAAGCGCCCGTTGACCGGCGGCGAGACGATCTTGATGGTCCGCAGCCGGGCGTCCTCCTGCCCCTGCACCCGTCCCCCGCGCGCGTGCAGTTCCCGCAGGTATTCGATCAGCTCCGCCGTGACCCGCTCACCGGGATTCAAGAGCGGAATGCCGGGCGGATAGGGGGAAAATATTTCCGCGCTGACTTCCCCGATCGCCTCCTTGAGCGGCACCTTCAGGGTCGGGGAAAATACGGCCTCCCGCGGCGTCAGGATCATTTCGGGCAGGCCGTCCGGGAGGCACAGGCGGCTGCGGGTCCGCGCGGTTCGGGGAGCTTCCGCCGCCACGTTTTCCAGGGCGCCGTGGAGGCGGTTGATGTCCTTGGAGGTGTTGCCGATCGAGACGATCAATAAGATCGAGTCGATATCCGCAAATTCAACCTGGATCTTGAATCTGCGGTTGAGCACCTGCGCCACCTGGTACCCGGTCAATCCCAGGCCGGTGACATCCACGCTGAGCTTGGTCACATCCAGGGCGTGAACTCCCGGCTGGCCCAGCAGTTCTCTGCCGAAACAGTGGAGACCGGAAATCTGGTTGATGCGTTGGCGGGCGTCTTCCGCCAGGGCAATGGCGGTGTCCAGGAGTTCCTTGCCCCGGGTGGCCATTTGCATCCGTGCCAGGTCCAGGGAAGCCATGAGGATATAAGACGGGCTGGTGGTCGTTAACAGGGACAGAATGCGCTTGAGTTTGAGTACGTCGATGCTGCGGCGCACGAGCAGCAGCGAGGCTTGCGTCATGCTGCTGATGATTTTGTGCGTGCTCTGCACGCACATGTCGGCTCCGGCCGCCAGGGCGGTGGTCGGAAGGTCGGGATGGAACTTCAGGTGAGGCCCGTGCGCTTCATCCACCAGCAGCACCTTTCCCGCCCGGTGGGTCAAGCGCGCGATTTCCCGCAGGTGGGTCGCGATGCCTTGGTAGGTGGGGTTGGTCACCAAAACCGCCTTGGCATCCGGATGCTCGTCCAAGGTCCGGCCCACGCTTTCGGGCGTCACGTTCAGCATCAAATTCCAATGTTCCTCCCGCACGGGCATGACGTAAACGGGAATCGCGCCGGACAGGATGATCCCCGCCAGCACCGAACGGTGGGCGTTGCGCGGCACGATGATCTTGTCGCCCGGCTGGCAGACCGTCAACACCATGGCATGGTTTCCGGCCGAGCTGCCGTTGACCAGGAAGAAGGCGTAATCGGAACCATACGCGGCCGCGGCCAGCTGCTGGGCCTTTTTGATGACGCCGCGCGGATCATGGAGGGAGTCGACCTCCTCCAGCAGGGTGAGGTCGCAGTCGAAGATCTTTTCTCCGACGAAATTCCGAAACTCCTGAGGGATCGAAACGCCGTGCTTGTGGCCTGGCGTGTGGAAGGAGATTTTTTTCTCGCGGGCGTAGTTGATGACCGCTTCGAACAACGGCGTGGCGTGCTGATCTACATTGGCCATGCGCGTGCCCTCTTTGAGCAGTGGTTTCCTCAACCGGTGGTGGTCACCGGCTGGGCGTCCTCAATCAGCGGCCCGGGGGCCCGGAGCAAATCCCGCAAAGCTTTGTGCAGGTGGAAAATACCGGCGTGGGTTTCCGCGTCATAGGCCCGCAGTCCCTGCAACCCCCGGTCTTGCAGGCGGCGGTGGATTTCGCCCGCCGGCAGCGCCCGGGGATCCGGGCCGCAGGAAGCCACACAGAATCCCCACGGTACGGCGAAGGAGGGAACGCCGACTTCATAGGCGCGTACCACCGGAAAAACCCGTTGCAGCGTGCGGAAGACCGCCGCCAACACGTGACCGGTCAGGATGCTGCTGCTGCCGGCCTGGACCGCCAGCAGGCCCGACTCGGACAGGCAGCGGCGGGCGGCGGCATAGAATTGCCGGCTGAACAGGGGACAGGAGACGCCCTCCGCCACCGGGTCCGAGGCGTCCACGAGGATGATGTCGTAGCGTGCCGGAGTTTCCTCGACATGCCGGCGGCCGTCCTCGATGCTCAAACGCAGCCGCGGGTCCGAAAAGGCGCCGCGGTGCCAGGAAGCCAGGTGGAGTTTGGCCAAGCGCACCACTTCCGGATCGATTTCCAGCATCCGCACTTCGGACACGCCCGGATCGCGCAGGACCTCGCGGGCGGTGGCGCCCTCGCCCCCGCCGATGATCAATACCCGGCGCGGCCGCGGATGGGTCAGCAGGGCGGGGTGCACCAACAGCTCGTGATACAGGAATTCATCCGCCTCGCTGGATTGCATTTTGCCGTCCAGCAGCAGGCAGCGCCCGAATGCAGCCGTGTCCAGAATTTCGATCCGCTGGTAGCGGGTTTCCCGCACCGCGACGAGGTTCCGGAGGCGATGCAAATGGCCCTCGTGCTCCGTGTATTTTTCTGCATACCATTCGCTTTCGTTCCAATCCATCTGGCTCTCCCGGGGGCGGCGGACTAAAAAAAGGGAATGCAGAACCCGCGCCGGGATGAGGCGCGAGTTCTGCATTCCAAGCCATGCGGTCGAACGTCGGTGTCAGGGTTTGTGTTTGAGCACCGGCACACTGAGGAGTCCCCGTTTCATTTCCAGGGAGGTTTTCTTCCTCGCTCTCAAGTGCTCAGCCACATAATGATGGGCGACCCACGGGTCGATTTCCTCCCCGCAGGTGAACAAGTCCACCGCGGCGTATCCATACTCGGGCCAGGTATGAATGGCGAGATGGGATTCCGCGATGACGACCACGCCGCTGACACCATGCGGATTAAACCGGTGAAAGACGGAGTTGACGATGGTGGCTCTTGCGGCTTGCGCTGCGTCTTTCATAATTTGTTCAACGCGTTCCTGATCATTCAAAATTTCGCTGTCGCAGTCGTAAAGCTCCAGCAGAATATGCCGACCCAGAGCTTTCAACCTTATCTCACCCCCTCCCGGATAACTGCTTCCCTTGTTTTCTATTTAAACATTTTTGCCAGCGCTGTCAATTATTTTTATGACCTGTGAAAAAAAAGTTCCGCTCTCCTCCGGGCGCCGGCGCAGGCCGGTCGCCGGGCGAGGCAGAAAATAAAACACGGAACGCCGTTGCAGCGGCGTTCCGTGTCGATTGGAGCGGGAGACGGGGATCGAACCCGCGACGTCCAGCTTGGGAAGCTGGCATTCCACCACTGAATTACTCCCGCGAAAATCCGTTCCGGCAAATGGTCCCGCCCTGTCCGCAGCAGGGGCATCTTCCCGGGCGCGGTCTCACCGTCGGGTGGTTCGTTCCCCGAAGGGTCGCGTGATGTCCAGATGCCCGGCCAAGGTTTCCTCCTCCTGCCCGTTGATCAGAAACTTAACTTGCCGGACTTCGGGGAAGTTCTTCGTCAGCGTGCGCACCACGGATTCCACCAGCCTCAGCTCCGCGTAGGCGTCACTCACTTGATTATACTGGGGGCTCCGCGCCAAGTCAAGAATCAGCAAGCCCGAGGGACGCAGGTACGCCGAATTGAAACGGACGGGCGCCGGCCACAGCGTGGGTTCGGAATCGGAGGACGGTTTTTCCCAGAGCAGCTCCACGGCTTTTTTCACCCGCGCCAGCAGAGGGGCCTGCGCTGAAATTTTCACCCGCCGCTCGCGCACTTCCCCCGCGCCCGGCTGGAAAAAAATCAGAGTGACGTCCTCGGGGGCGCCGGGCATGGTGAACACCGGCTGCGTGACCCGGCGGAGCAAGGCCGGGTGGAACAGCGCCAAGCCCAATCCCAGGAGGGCCAGCACGCCCAAAATGGCAAGGAGCACCGGTCCCCGGTCCTTCCAGCCTCTGCGCCCCATCGCCCGTCACCTCCCGGACAGGAAAACAGCGACGCCATCGGCCAGGCGTTCAGCCACCTGCTGGCGATAAGCGGGATTCTCGAGACTGGACTTGCCCCGCCCGACGTCCGGGATTTCCGCCAGCACCGCCGGCGCCTGCACGCCCGACAACACGGCAATGGGAGCCGAAAGAACTTGGCCCGCCAGCGTTCCCGCCGGGCCCAGCGTCTGCCACGCTTGCCCGATCCTCTCCGCCAAGCGGCGGCTGGCCGCTTGCCTCGGATTTTGCGCAAAATCCCAGGGCACGATCCGCACCCCGCTTCCCAACTGTTTTTTCACGGCCCGCACCAAGGCCTCGTCCATGAGACGGCGGTTGACGAAGAGCCGCAGCCGCGCCTCCTCCCCCGGTTTGCCTTGATGCAAGGCCAGGAACACCTCGGCCCCGCTGCGGTTGCTGTCCGCCTGAGCCTCCACCATGGGGACCGTCACATCCTGCGTACGCGTCAGGACGACCCGATATGCTCCCCGCCGCCGCAGAGCCTGTTCCAGATCCAACGCCAGGGCCAGCATATTTTCCTTCTCGGAGCGCAGGCCCGGCGGCGAGATGCCCGCATCCGCCCCTCCGTGCCCGGGGTCGATCACAATCGTCTCCGCGGCGGCGCAGGTGCCGGGACAAACGAAAGCGCCCGCCAGCGGTAAGCCCAGGAGGATGCCCGCCAGCGCGATCACGCCGGCCGCATGCAAAGGGTGGGTTTTAGGGTGCATGGTCCGGTTGGGTGGCCGCCGGAGCCGGAAGGGTGGCGTAAACGCCCAGGCGGCGGAATTTCTCATAGCGCTGCTGCAGCAACCGTTCGAGCGGCAAGGCCGTCAATTCGGCGAGGATTTCCTTCAGCCTCACCTTCACCTGTTGGATCACCGTTTGCGGTTCGCGGTGGGCGCCGCCCAGCGGTTCCGGGATGATTTCATCGATCACGCCCAGGCGTTTCAGGTCCGGGGCCGTCAAGCGCAGGATCTCCGAAGCTTGGGCGGCCTGGGCTCGGTCCTTCCATAAAATCGCCGCGCAACCCTCGGGCGTGATCACCGTGTAGGCGGCATTGGCCAGCATCATGATCCGGTCCCCGACGCCGATCCCCAAGGCGCCGCCGCTGCCCCCTTCCCCGATGATCATCACCACGATGGGCACGCGCAGGTCGGACATTTCCGCGAGGTTGCGCGCGATGGCTTCGGCCACGCCGCGCTCCTCGCCTTCCATGCCGGGAAAAGCGCCGGCGGTATCCACGAAGGTGGCCACCGGCAGTTGGAATTTTTCCGCGAACCGCATGAGGCGCAGGGCCTTGCGGTAGCCCTCCGGAAGAGGCAGCCCAAAATTGCGGGCCAGATTTTCCTTGGTGTCTTTTCCCTTCTGCGTGCCCACCACGACCACGGGTTTGCCTTCCAGCCAGGCCAAACCGCCGATCATGGCCGGATCGTCGATGAACGCCCGGTCCCCGTGCATTTCCAAAAAGGAATCGAAAACTCCCTGGATGTAGTCGAGGGCATGCGGCCTTTGCGGATGCCGGCTGAGCTGGACGATCTGCCACGGCGTGAGGTTGCTGAAAATTTCCCGCCGCATGTCATCGGCTTTTTTCTCCAGCTGCCGGATTTCCTGCTGCAGATTGACGTTTTCGACGTCCGAAAAATTGCGCAGTTCGGAGATGCGGCTTTCCAGCTCGGACAGCATTTTTTCGAATTCCAAATGATTTTCCCCTGCCATGTGGCCATCCCTTCCTGTTTGCAGGCCGACGCCTCGCCACCGGAGTCAGGCGCCCCCATTCGCCGGGGCGACCTAAACCGGGAGATTATAAACCCGGACGTCCGGCGCCGCAAGCGAAACCTGCGCCGTCATGGCTTGAGCACCAGGGTAATCTCGACCCGGCGGTTTTTGGCCCGGGCCTCGGCGCCGTCCCCCTTTTCCAGGGGAAATTCCTTGCCGTAGCCCTTGATTTCCATCAGGGTCGAAGGCAGCCCCTCCTCTTCCACCAGGTAGCGCATGACCATGCGCGCCCGGTTGAGGGACAGTTCATAATTATACTCATCGGACCCGATTTCATCCGTGTGGCCTTCGATGAGGATTTTCACCTTGTCCGGCGAGGGTTGTTCGACTAAGTCCACGATCTTGCGGAGTTTTTCGAACATTTCCGGTTTGAGCTCGGCCTTGTTGAAATCGAACAAAATTTGCTCGATTTTGATCCGCAGGTAGTCGGCGCTGGCGGCGAGAACGTTGATTTCCGTCGTTCCCAGGGGCGCGGCCTGGCGCCAGATATTTCCCAGGCGGTCCTGCAGGCGCAGAACATAGCTGAACTTCTGGCTGCTGCGCACGATTTTACCCTGCTCGTCGCGGGCATCCCACTGCAGGTCCTCGGGCGGGTTGCCTTCACCCGCATAATTCCGGACGACTTTTCCGTTCTCGGTGTTGATGATGTCCAGGGCCCAGCTCTGAATGTGCACGTCCTTCGGCAACCGGATCGCGAAGGGAATGCGCTCGGGAATGGGCACGCCGACGACCGTTGACGCCTTGGTTCCCGCGTCAATTTGCGCCAGCGGGGCGACGGTCTTCACCTCGTTGCCGGCCTGGTCTTTGAGATCCAGGATAAAATAAAAACCTTCCTGCACCGCGACCGGACGGTTCTGGACATCCGTCCCGTCCCAGGAGAAGTCCTTGGGCATGGCGCCCAGGCCGTGGTATTTGCGCAGGATCTTCCCTTCCGGATTGACGATCGCGAGCGACCACTCCCGGATCGTCTGATCCTGCTTGGGTGCGAAACTGACCTGTCCGGCATAGAGATCGCGGGGGAGGACTTTGAGTTTCGGCAACTGCATGATGGAAAGCGGGAGGATCTCCCCGCTGGCGGAGGCGGAATATCCCATCCGGTCTTGGATGAGGAAATGGAAGGTGTAGTAACTTTCCCGGTCGATGGGCTTCCCCTGCCGGTCGCAGCCGTTCCAGGGGATGAGGACCGGCAGGGGCGCCTGGCCCGAAAGCGTGCAGATGACCTGGCCCGCGCGCGTGGAGATCGTCATCTCCCAGCGTTCCAAGCCAGCCGGCACCTGAGCCTCGGGGATGAAATCCACCTCATACCCCATCTTGCCCTGGGAGTCGACCAGCTGCTTGGTGGTAATGCGGACGTTCAGCTTGGGCCGGGGCAGGCGCGCCTGGCGCCCGAAATCATACGCCGCGGACAGATAGTGCGTGGTGCCCAGCAATCCCACGGGGCCGATGGCGTAATCCAGGTGAAATCTCTGCCAGCGCACGCCCAGGCCGACGCTGAGCCAGTCCCCCACGTCGGAACCGCTGCGGGTGCCGACCCGCAGCGCGATCAGATTCCAGAACCAGGCCTCGGCGCCGGCGGCCAGCGACGCCCGCGCCCCCTGCAGCGGGACGCGCAGGTCGGCCGCCAGGGAAAGCCGGAACGGCTCATCGGGCCAGAAAGAATAGGCCGCGCCGAGCGCCGCGGTCAGCGGCAGCGGATCCCCGCTGTCCACATAGGCTTGCAGGTAGCCCAGGTTCTGGCAGCTGGCGCCCACGACCAATTGGTCATTCAGCAGGCTATAGCGCGCGCCGACGTCCACGGCCAGGGCCCAGGACCGGGCCGGTCCCAGCTGGGAGGCCACGTACTTGGCCAGCAGTCCGACCGTCAGGGGCCGGAGCAGGCGGCGGGCGTAGGCGGCTCCCGCCATCAGGTTCCAGGCCGATTCCTGGACCGCGTCGGCCTGTCCCGTACTGTCAAAGGGCGGTACGTTGAGAAACGCGGCCGTCAATCCCAAGGCGCTGTCTCCGCCCAGCGGCTGTACGCCCCAGAGCGAATCGAACGTGATGTCCTCCCACCAGGAGAGATGGCTTAAGGCCACCTGGGGATTGACCAACTCCAGCATGCCCGCCGGATTCGACAACAGGCTCTCGGCATCGTCTCCCAGGGCCGTATAGGCGCCGCCCAAGGCCGCGGTTCTGGCTCCCGTGATGACGCGCAGGAAATCCGCGCCCGCCGTCCCCTCGCCCGCGGCCGAGGTTCCCGCCAAGCAGCCCAGAAGCCACAGGACCAGGCAGGCGCGCAGGCCCTGCGTCCGTGCGGCCGCCATCGCCCGCCGGGTGCGGCGGCGCGTTGTCTTCTGACCGGGGATGTCCCTGCCTGCAGGCATCATTTGATCACCAGCACCTTGCGGACGGCCTGTTTTTTTCCGTCCATTTGCAGCACCACGAAATAGAGTCCCGAGGCCACCGTTTCCCCGGCTTGGTTGCGCCCGTCCCAAGTCAGATGCTGGTAGCCCGCGCCGGACAGGGCCAGGTCCTGCTTCCAGACGCGGCGTCCGC
>Ga0315536_1000561_pt1 | contig 18598 bp, 14 predicted proteins | sample SalMarSW160230MG_FD_203093 | JGI IMG/M metagenome (GOLD analysis project Ga0315536, IMG submission 203093) | Salt marsh sediment microbial communities from the Plum Island Ecosystem LTER, Massachusetts, United States - Salt Marsh Sediment SW1602-30 ... | reverse complement strand
TTCATCTTTTCTATTTCTTCTTTAGAAAGACCGATGGATCCTTCAATCCTTATAGACTGAGAAACTCCGGTAGTCTTGTCTTTGGCAGTAACGGACAGTATGCCGTTGGCATCTATGTCAAAGGCAACGTCAATCTGGGGCAGACCTCTGGGGGCGGGGGCAAGTCCGCTGAGCACGAATTTCCCTAAAGACCTGTTGTCTGCAGCCATGGGTCTTTCCCCCTGTAGTACATTTATTTCCACGGAAGTCTGGTTATCGGCTGCGGTGGAAAAAACATTGTTCTTAGACGTGGGGATGGTGGTATTCTTAGGAACCATGATGGTAGAAACTCCGCCGAGCGTCTCAATGCCTAACGAAAGAGGTAAAACGTCCAAAAGCAGCACACTCTTGATATCGCCTTCAGGCGCTCTTCCCTCTTCTCTGGCTCTTAGTATTTCTGCCTCAACAGCAGCTCCCGTGGCTACCACTTCCTCAGGGTTGATGGATTTGTTAGGCTCCCGGCCGAAGAAATTCTTCACTGCATCCCTTACGGCCGGTATCAGGGTAGTGCCGCCCACCAGGACTATCTCGTTGATGTCCTCCTTTTTGAGATCGGCCTCCTTTATCGTCTTTTTGGTCCTCTCTATAGAGCGCTCTACCAGTTCGCGGCTCATGTCCTCCAGTTTGGCCCTGCTCAGTTTATAGGAAAGATGCTTGGGGCCTGCGCTGTCTGAAGAAATGAAGGGTAGATTGATTTCGGTTTCCATGGCCGAAGAAAGCTCTATTTTGGCGTTTTCAGCAGATTCTTTCAGCCTCTGCAGAGCCAGAGGATCTTTGGATAGGTCTATTCCCTGCTCCCTCTTGAAGGTATCAGCTATCCAGCCTATAATCAGCTGGTCAAAATCATCTCCTCCCAAATGCGGCTCTCCTCCGGTAGCTATCACCTCCACCGTATCGGGAGACACCTCCAGGATGGAAACATCAAAGGTCCCTCCTCCGAAGTCATAAACCGCTACCTTCTGGGACTGTTTTTTCCCTAATCCATAGGCCAGAGCAGCTGCCGTGGGCTCGTTGATAATTCTAAGGACCCTGAAGCCTGCCACCTCGCCTGCCGTTCTGGTAGCTTTCCTTTGGGAGTCATCAAAATTAGCAGGACAGGTGATAACGGCTGCTCCCACCTTTTCTCCGAGCTTCTCTTCTGCATCCAGCTTGAGTTTCTGGAGAATCATAGAAGAAATCTCAATCGGGGAATACCACTTATCCCCCATTTTAATCTCCACCGCCCCGTCCTTTCTTTCGCGGGTAACATAAGGAAGCCTCTTCAGCTCTTTCTGCACCTCTGCGTCGGAATATCTCCGGCCTATAAACCTTTTAACGGATTGGATGGTATTTTGGGGGTTGGTAATGGCCTGTCTCTTGGCCAATATGCCTACCAACCTCTCTCCGTTCTTGGCCAAAGCCACCACGGAAGGGGTAAGCACGGAGCCTTCACGGTTCTCTATGCACTTGGGTTCGCCATCTATGATACCGGCCATCTTTGATATGGCAGTACCCAAATCTATACCTAAAACTTTTGACATAATAATAGTGTTAGAGATTACAGATAAGGCGGACAGCTCCGATAACGGAGCTGGTTATGGTACGCCTTTTACTGACTAACCTCTGGAAAATTATTTATTTTTTCTTTTTAACTTTTACTTTGTTTACTTTTTCCTTTTTTTCCCTGGGCTCTGCTTTCGGAATGGTGACCGTCAGAACTCCCCCTTCGTAGTCAGCCGCAGCCTTCTCTCCTTTTACCTCGGCAGGCAGAGGAACCATCCTGCGGTAAAATCCTGAAATGATTTCCTTCCTATAGTAACCCTTCTCTTTCTCTTCATTTTTCTGTTCTGATTTCGCCTCTATCTTCAGGACATCTTCCGTTACCTCCACGTCAATGTCGTCAGCTTCAACTCCGGGCATTTCAACCTTAGCTACTACTTCTTTTTCCGTTTCGTAAATGTCCATTCTGGGAGTCTTTAGATGGGAATGACGGGAACGCTCACTCGGTTCCAACCATCCCTCGTCAAAGAAACTGTCTAAATCCCAGAACGGTCTCCATGGTATCAAGTTCATGGTCTTTTGTAAGTGTTAATTTATTTAATGGTTGTGACCTTTTGAATTTATTTGTCTTTATTATCCACTACAAATCCTACTTTTCCCTCCATGGAATCACCATTCTCTATCTCTCCGAATTTAGCTTCATAGTTTTCCAGATTGCTTTGGAGAACCTTGACCATCCTCTTAACGTGCCTGGGGCTCATAATAATCCTTGAGGATAGGATTCCCTGGGGAGGAAAAGCCAGGAAAAAATCCAGAATAAATTCTTCCTTAGTATGCAAAATCTGCATCAGGTTAGAATAACTCCCTTTGAGCTCTTCCTCCCTGGCCTTGATATTAATCTGCTTCTTTTCTTTTTCCATAAAAATTATCGTTTCGAACTTCGAATCCGTACCAGAATTGGTACGAGATAAACCTCGAAATTCGAACATTTATTATTTAACAACCTTTACCTGGGACGGCCTGATAATCTTGCCGTCCATCAGATATCCCTTTTTTACTTCCTCTATAATAATGCCTGAATCCTTTTTCTCCTTATCTCCTTCATGGGCCTCCACCATTTCCAGGGCCTCATGAAACTGCGGGTCAAATTTGTGGTTCAGGCATTCTATCTGCTCCACTCCGTACTTTTTCAGGCTATCTTCCAGTTGTTTTCCTATCTGCATCAAGCCTTTGACATTATCATTACCTTTAAGTTCTTCGGGCAGCTGCTTTTCGGCCAGATAGAAATTGTCCAGTATGGAAATGATTTTGAAAATAAAGCTGACCTCGGCATACTTCACCATCTCGGAAATCTTCTCCACCTCCTCTTTCTTATAATTCAGGAAGTCTGCCCTCTCCCTCTGCCATCCTTTGAGATATTCCTCTTTCTGTTTCCCGCATTCCTCCAGTTTCTTTTCCAACTCATGCGCTTCTTTTTCTCCCTTACAACCTTCTTGTCCTGCCTCGCCCTGAGTTTGTCGAAGGGAGCCTTGTCGAAGGATATCGCCTTTAAAACCTTTTCCGCTTTTGTGGTCTCCTTTCATAGTGCTCTTTAAAAATCCTCAAAAGCCTTAATAATGGAATCAACAAGGCCTATGTTCTTACGATATGACATCCGTTTGGGGCCCACCAAAGAGATTATTCCTTCCCCCTGTTCCGGGAAAAAACACTTGCTCGTGATAATGCTGAAATTTTTTGTTCTTTTAAAAGGATTTTCCCTTCCTATATAAATCTCAATACTGTCCGATACTTTCAGATTCTTCACCTCTCCTTCAAACTCTTTAATAAAATCGGTAAAGTCTTCGCGGAAATCCTTTTCTTCGAATTCCGGCTCTTTTAAAACTTCCTCCCATCCTTCTTTCCAGAAAAAATCCCTTTCTAAAAGATGAATAGTGGCAAGATTAGAGGAGGCAGCCGCCATAAACCTGGACAGGTGACTCATCATACTCCAGAGGTCCTGCGCCTCTTCCGACAGCATCTCCTCTACGGCTGATGCCTTCCTGGAATGAGAAAACCCCTTTTCCAAAAGCTCGTCAACAAAGAACCTGTAACCCTTATCTGTAGGCACTCTACCCGCTGAGGTATAGGGCTGAGAAAGAAACCCTTCCTCTGTTAAAGCCGCCATATCGTTCCTGATGGTAGCGGGGCACACTCCCAGACGGTACTTTTTCTCTATCAGCTGAGAGCTGACGGGCTGGGCTGAATTTATGTATTCCTCCACTATCCTGTTGAGAAGAATTTTTTGCCTTTCCTGCGAAGTCATATTACCCTTCTTATTTTAAAGAATTAGCACTCTATTGTCAAGAGCGCTAATTTATAAGTAAAAATAAGTCTATTTCTAGAATAATCATAAAAATAGACTCTTATTTAATTTGATTGAGGATTTCCTCAATCTCTTTTTTTATTCTTTCGTTTTCTTGAATATTCTCCTGTCTTAGCGCCTCTTCTAATAATTTTTTGATTTTTTCTTTCTTTTCTTGTTTGTAACGACCCACGTATTTCTTATAGTTGGTTAGCTTGTCTTGATAGTCAAAACCTCTAATCAGTGACAGCACTACATTTTCCATTCTGTTAAAAACATGATTTTCAAATAATTCTTTGAAAGTTGGCGGTAGTCTTGCATAATCTTTTGCTGTAAATTCTGCCGGCTTAAGCTTAATCTCCACTTTTACCTCTTCTTCCCCTGAAACATTTGTTTCATTATCCGGATTGCTATTTTTCCTTTCATTAAATAGCTCATTGATAGCTTTCAGCAAATCATAATCGTGGCCAAGATCTCTAAGGTAATTCTGGATTTCTTCTAACAATACTTTTTTTCTTTCCTGTTTTTCTGATTCTTCTGCTTCAGCCTTCTTTATTATTTCTTTTACAATTTTCTTTCGCTCTTTTGCAATATAAATTTTAGGATATTCTTCAGCTAGTTCGTCAATTTCCTGGCTACCATGTTTTCTAAATTTACTTCCTATTTCTAATAAAATAGAAACTGCCTTTTTATACCCGCTATCATATTTATGTCTTTCATATATTCTATGTACTCCATCTCCTCCCCATCTTGTCCCCCATTTTTTCAAAATAGATGCTTTGTTTGGGGCTGATATTATTTCCCCGGGTATTGCTAAAGCAGACATTAATTCTGTCATTTCTTCGGCGGCCCCTTGCCCTGATTTCATTCTCTCAAACAGATAACCTGCTTCTTCATCGGTTAGTTCTCCGCCTCTTCTGAAAAAATTGCAGAATATCACCTTTGATCTCTTCTCATCTTCAGACCAATTTTCGACTTTTTCCTCTGGTTGTCTATCCGGTATCATTAACAGAAAACTTTCATTAATCTCTTTTTCCTCTTTCAGTGCTTGATATTTAGAGAATCTATTCAATATTTTCTCCTTTAACCATTCCTTAAACATTATTAACTTTTTAACTAACTCTTCTTTTTTCAAAAAAATCACCCCTTTGGTGTATTTTTATGATATACTATAGACTTTTATTAATTTTTTGTCAATAAATTAAACCCTATCCGAAATTGCTTGGTTTTTTTCCTGATAATAATGTAGTAAAATGAAATAATGAAAAAAGTAATCAAACACGACAAAGCTACCTGGATAAACATCCAGAGGCCGACCAGAAAAGATCTAAATTTCCTCAATAAGAGGTTTAACATCCACCCTGTGGTTCTGGATGAACTGCTCCACCCCGGGCTGAGGCCCAAGGTTGAGCATTACAAGAATTACATCTTTATGATTCTTTATTATCCCGTTTACGACAAGGAGAAGAGAATCACCACGCCCAGAGAACTCAATATCATCGCCACCAAGGATACCCTTATCACCAGTCACTATAAGCCAATCGGTCCGGTTAAGGCGCTTTTCAGAAGCTGCCATCAGCAGAAGGAGGCAAAAGACAGTTATATGGCAGACGGAGTGGGATATCTGCTCTATTACATCCTGAGCGGTTTCTGGAAAAACTGCCTGACTAAGCTCGTCCAGATAAACAGGAGGATTAATAAGATAGAAAAGGAAATATTCCGGGGCCAGGAAAAGGAGATGGTACTGGAGATTTCATTAGTTAAAACCGACATTATAAATTTCTGGAGGATAATGGAACCGCAGAACGAGATACTGGATTCTCTCATGAAGGAGGGTCCGGGCTTCTTCGACCAGACGATAGTACCCTATTTCTCCGACCTTTCCGGAACCTATGACCAGATCCTCAACGGCTTGGAAAGCTATAAGGAAGTTATACTGTCTCTGGAAGATACCAACCAGTCTCTCCTGTCAACCAGGATAAACGAAATTATTAAGATACTGACCATATTCTCCATAGTCCTGCTTCCTCTTACCCTTATCTCTTCTATGTGGGGTATGAATTTCCCGGTTTCCCTGCCTTTAATGTATTCTCCGGGAGGTTTCTGGATAATAGTAATTTTAATGCTTATTGTTTCAGCGGTAATGATAACCTACTTCCGGAAAAAGAAGTGGCTGTAAAAAATGAAAGGAATTCAAATAACTGTCTTTTTAATTATACTGGCTTTGGCTTTCTTTCTGAGAGTATGGCGGCTAGAAATGCTGCCTCCGGGACTTTACCCGGACGAAGCCATTAACGGAAACGAAGCTTTTCAGGCATTAAAGACGGGCAAATTCGAATTATTCTATCCTGAAAACAACGGCAGGGAGAGTCTTTTTATCTGGCTTTTGGCTGTTTCCTTTTCTGCTTTTGGAGTTTCCATCTGGTCTTTAAGGATTGTTCCCGCCTTCATGGGATTTCTGACGGTTGTCGGATTTTTTCTTTTAGGGAAGGAGCTTTTTTCTCAAGGATTGGGAAACGAAAGTCAGGCCGAAAATATCAGCCTGGCCGCCTCTTTTTTCCTGGCCGTTTCCTTCTGGCATATTAATTTTTCACGGATTGTCTTCCGCGCCATAATGTTCCCCCTTGTCATGGTTTTTTCTTTTTATTTCCTGCTCAAGGGGTTAAGGAGGTCTGTGTTGGAAGGCAAAACAGACAAGAAGGCATACTGCGACGTCATTAAGGGAGGCATCGTTTTTGGTTTGGGCTTTTATACCTATACCAGCTTTCGCATGATTGCCGTCCTCCTTTTGGCTCTCCTATTCCTATGGTTCTGGATAGCACGGGAGAAGGGCAGAATGAAGGATTTCTTCCTTCTATCTTTATCCAATCTCCTTTCCATAGGATTAATAGTGCTGCCGCTGGCAATTTATTTTGCGGCCAACCCCGGCACATTTATGGGAAGGGCCTCCCAGGTTTTGGTCTTCAGCCAGGATAACCCGATAAAGATTTTTTTGAAAAACCTGTTTCTCTATCTAGGCATGTTTAACTTCCACGGAGACGGAAATTGGCGCCATAATCTGGCAGGTGCCCCTGAACTGTTCTGGCCCGTAGGCATATTATTTTTAGCAGGCATCGTCCTCGCTTTAAGGAAAGGCGTTGAAGCTTTTAACAGAAAGGATTGGCTTCCTTTTTCGACGTACCTTTTTCTCTTTTTATGGTTTTTTATCACTTTATCGCCCGGCATCCTGACTTCGGAAGGGGCACCTCATGCCCTCCGTACTATCGGAGCAATACCGGCCGTCTACCTTTTCTGCGGCCTATCAGCCCTGTTTATCTTCCAGTGGCTCTGGAAAAGCAGAAGGGCCAGAAAGCTTGTTACCGTAAGCTCCTGCTTTTTCCTGTTTATGGTGGCAATGTTCCAATTCAATAAATATTTCTTCCAATGGGGACTAAGCCAGGAAACCAGAGATGCCTTCGCTCAGGATTACGTTACGATAGGCAATTACCTGAATTCTCTCCCCGCCGGCGTAAATAAGGTTGTTATAGTTAACGCTTCGGGTGTGCCGGTTCCCTGGCCAAATGGTCTTCCTATGCCTGCCCAAACCGTAATGTTCATGGAAAACGCAAACTACGGAACTATACGCTCACAGTACATCCTGCCCAAACAAATCAAAAATATAAACGAAGAAGACCAGACGACCATCATTGTTCCTTTGCACGCAGATGAGCAAATAAAAGAAGTTTTAGAAACTTCTTTCCCAAAGGGAAAGGTCTTAATGGATAATAAAATTTTAATATATCAAATATAAATAAAAAATTTAAACAAAAACTATGTCAGACAAAGTTACCAATATTGTCGCCTTTATAATGCTATTTATGATGGGCGGCATGGCTTTTTCTAGCTCATTGGGCGACTCGCTCACCATGGATGAGCTTTCCCACATCCCGGCCGGATACTCCTACCTTTCGCAGAGGGATTTCAGGATAAACCCGGAACACCCTCCTCTGATTAAGGATATGGCAGCCTTTCCGCTGCTCTTTATGAACATAACCTTTCCGTCGCAGTCTCCCGCCTGGACCGATGGAGTAAACGCCCAGTGGTGGTACGGATGGGAACTGTTATTCAACTCAGGAAATAATGCCGACCAGATGATTTTCTGGGCCAGGATACCCATGATACTGGTTCTCTTGTTTCTGGGATGGTTTCTGTTCCGGTGGGCCAAGAAAGAGTTCAATAAAGAAACAGCCCTTCTGGTATTGACAGCCTTTACCTTCTCCCCTACTTTTTTAGCACACGGCAGGCTGGTCACTACCGACGTAGGTGCTGCCTTAGGGTTCGTGCTGGCTACTTATTTCTGGCTGAATTTTCTCCGCAGTCCCACAAGGAAAAACGTCATAATAGCCGGTCTGATATTCGGATTTGCCATGCTGCTGAAATTCTCCATGATTCTCCTCATACCATCATTGGGCATCACCACCATCGCCTACGCTCTGGCTGCCAGAAAAAGTCTCTTCCGATATATTCTTCTGAGTATTGCAGCCGGCATAATAGGAGTAGCGGTGGTCATACTGCCCGTCTATATCTGGCATACCTCAAACTATCCTGCAGCAAGACAGGTGGCAGATACGATAGAGATATTATCGTCTTCGCCTATGCCGACCTTGAGAAATATCGTTGTCTGGATGGCCGGCAAACCTATCTTGAGGGCCTTGGGACACTACTTCTTCGGATTAATGATGGCCACCCAGAGAACGGCCTTCGGCAACACGGTCTACTTTTTAGGAATGATATCAGGCTCCGGATGGTGGTATTATTTTCCCATTGTTTATCTTATGAAAGTGCCCCTGGCTTTCCACATGCTCACGCTCGCAGCGCTATTCCTCGCGGCTCTTATAATGATTAAGGCGCCTTTCTGGAAAAATCCCCTGCAAAGACTCCGAGAATGGATTGTAGCCCATATCGCCTCCTTTTCTATGATAGTGCTGCTGATAATCTACTGGGGCGCATCTGTAACGGGGAATCTCAATATTGGAATAAGACACATCCTACCGACATTTCCATTCATCTATATGCTGGTGTTTGCTGCTATAGTGGCCGGTTTAAAGGAAATAAAAAATCCCACCTGGAAAAACTCCCTGAGCTATCTTATCATATTCCTTATCCTATGGTATGCGTCCTCATCTTTAAGCTCCTATCCTTCCTATCTTTCCTATTTCAACGAAATAGGAGGAGGGCCCGACAACGGCTATAAATACGTTGTAGATTCCAACTATGACTGGGGGCAGGACTTAAAGCGCTTAAAGACCTGGGTGGAAAACAATAAGGTAGAAAAAATAAAAGTTGATTATTTTGGAGGAGCAGATGTAAAATACTATCTTGGAGATAAAGCCGAAGGGCTTGATGCCAACCAGGGGCCCCAGAAAGGGTGGTTGGCTATTTCTGCCACCTCTCTGCAGGGAGGAGAAGGGAATCCCGTCCCAGGTTATGACCAGCCTACAGGCTATTACAAGTGGCTGGATGAATATACCCCTGTAACCAGGGCAGGGAAATCAATCTTTATTTATCATATAGAATAGTTATTCCCCCGTCTCCTTTTCCTTGAAAGGAGCGAGATTGCCGAATCTCAACTCTATATACTCCAGATTTTTTCTCTTCTCTTGAGGAAGATAGTTTTCCAATACCGCTTTTAGTTTCGTGACCTGCCAGTCTAGGTCTTTTGTAAGACTGACGTAAATATCCCAGCCCTCAGCGGTTCTGAAATTCACCATCTCTTCGGAAATAAAAAGTATTTCCCTTGTCTTAATATCCAGAGTACCCGTTATCTTGCCGTAAACATCTAAAATCTTGGTTAAAAGACCGGCGTCTATGACTTGGTTTCCGAGATTGATATTCTCTTCAGGAAAAGATTCTTGTTTAATCTTTGGAAGCGGGGAAACTCCCTCGCTTTTTTTGAATATTATACCGCCCTGGTCCATCAGGAAACAGTTCTCATAAAATTCCCCTTCTCCTCCCTTTTTGTCACTGCAAAAAAGGGCCTTCTCCTGTCTTTCGATAATGGTCAGCTTTAAAGCATCCGGCCATTTCCTTTCAATGGTCACGTCTGCTATCTGAGGAAATAAAGAAAGCAGACCGTCTTTTATTCTGCTCCTGCTGACGAAAAAAATATTATCAGGGGGAATCAACCTTCCCCTGTCCGCCAATTCTTCCCTGACTTCTTCCTTCGCATGTTCTGCAGACACTTCTTTGTTGCCACTAACCTCAATTTCCTTGATAAGGAAAAAATCGGAAAATACAAGGAAACAAGCAAGCCCGATTACAGCCGAGAAGATTAAAAGCGTCAGCCAAAAAAAGCGATTTTTGAATATCGACTTTTTCTTTTTGAAACGATGCGGTTTACGATAACTTCTCATGAAAGCTAAAATCCCCTCTTAAGTTTCCTTAGGCTCTCGACAAGAAAGGAAAACCAGTATTTCGCAGAAACGGGAAGGTCTCGAGTCCTAACATAGGAATTGTAATTCCCTCCGAAACCTTCCTTGAAAAGACTGAGCCCGGCCCAGGGATGCCCTTTGTTCTCGGGAGGGGAGACACCCCAGAAATTGAATTTTCCACAGCCCCTTTTCTTAGCCTCTTTGATGGCTTCCCAAAGCAGCAGATAAGAAGCCGGAATTTTAGGATATTTCAAAGAAGATGCTCCATGATGATAAAAACCTATTCCCTGCCAAAAAATAAAAATCCCAGAAGCCAATATTTCGCCTTGATGCCTCCCCAGAAACACAGAAATTTGCTTGTCTCCGGAAAATGAAGTAAATTCCTTCTCCAGATAATCCAAGGGAAAGGGGACAAAGGCATGCCTGTCTTTAGTGGCCTGATAAAGTTTATTGAAATCAGCAACACTGCTTACTTCTCCGCTTTTTACTATCTCCAGTTCTTTTTCGCGTACGGCCTTTCTTATAAGATAACGGGTGGTTTTTCTCATCCCCGACATAATACTTTCTTCTGCCGGCTTTATGTCCAGTTCCCAGGTTAGCTCGGGATGTACATGGATGGGAGCTTGCCTGAAATTAAGCTCCCGGAAAATAGCCAGATTTTTTTCATCCATCTGCCATACAGGGGCTACCCTGATAAAATTAATTTTACCTTCTCTGCTTATTTTTTTAAGCCGGTTCACTAAAACCTCCAGAACCTTCTTCCTGTTTTCTTCCCGAATTACGTTCGGCCCATGAGGTACAAACAGGAAATTTCCTCTCCTGGCGGTAACTCTAATCGTCAAAGCCGTTCCTATAAGATTGTCGTCTTCAAAAATTCCCAAATAGTAAGCCTTGTCTCCCATGGTCTTGTTAAACTGCCCCCAATTCCATGATTGGAGAAAAGTCCTATCGCTGCATTCTGAAAGAAAATCCTCCCACCGACATTTATCTTCTAATTCCGTAACGATATACATAATTAGCCTTGCTTCTCCCCTATTAGGGACGAGATAATTTTTTTAGGCAGTCTGCCTTCCAGCAGCAGAACGTCATCCTGGCCTATCAAAGATTTTATTCTGTTTGTAATTTCCTGAGGATTATTGGAAAAAATTAATTTTTCCGCTTCCCCGTCTGCCCCCCTTCTAACCTCCATAACGCACTCCCTATTAACAATTATTGCCAGGTCGCATATTTCACCCATCTTCTTCCCTATTTCCCTGTGCATCTCCGAAGAAGCATTACCCAGCTCAATAAGGCAGGGCATGATAATTATTTTTTTACCAGACCAAAGTTTTAAGTGCTCAAGGTGTGCCATTACCCCGCTGGGATTAGCGGAATACATAGAGTCAATGATATCCAAACCACCAATTCCTTTGACTAATTTCATACCCGTCTGCCAGCTTTTTATCTCACGGGAAGCAGATGCTATCTCCCACAAACTCATACCCAAATGATGTGCGCAGGAAATTGCCAGCATGAAATTCTCAAGGTTATGCGATCCCATCATTTCTACCGTAAATTCAGCCGATTCTCCTTTTTTGTCAGCCGCCCGAAAACTGACGGTCCTTTTGTCTTTCCTCACCTCCTCAATAACAATATCCCCTTTGCAAAAGGAGGGGAAAAAAATTATTTTCTTAGCAATTTCGGTTTTTTCATAGAGCTTCAAGCAGTATGCGTTATTTCCGTTAAAGAAGGCTGTTCCGTCTCTGGGAAGACTTTCAATAAGCTCGTATTTTGCGGCAATGATATTTTCCAGGGAACCGAAAGTAGCCAAATGCTGTTGGTTTATGCCAGTAAGGATGCCTATTTTAGGATTGACTATGTCGCAGAGCAGTTTAATGCCCCCTTTATTATATGCGCCCATCTCTACAACAAAAATCTCGTGTTCCTGTTTCAAATCGTTCAAAACGGAGAGTGATATCCCGATTTCCGAATTCCGATGCTCACGGGTCTTGGCAACCTTAAATCTCCGGGACAAGATGGCCGCTAGAAATTCTTTAGTGGAAGTCTTTCCGTAGCTGCCGGTTATGCCTATTACCAGAAGTTCATTGAATTTTTTAATCTTCAACCTGGCTCTTTGGATAATTCTGTTCCTCAAAAAATAAGTCACGGGCTGAAAAAGTAAAACTATCCCGGAAACTGCCAAGGGAGTAGCCACATCAAACAGTAAAAGCCAGATGACAAGGCGTTCAGAATGGAACAAAGAAAAAAGGTAAAACAGTTCCAGCGAGAATACTGCCAGGCAAAGGAACCCCGTCTTTAGGGTTAAAACCGGCCTTTTCAGTTTGCGAACAAAAATGTCTAAAAGCAGCTTTAATGACTCCGTAGTATAAAGCAGAAGAACGAAAACATTAAAGAGGACCAGGTAATAATCGGTTTTTCCCACCCGGCTTAAAATCAGTAAAAAGGCAAGGAGTATTATTTTCAGGGCCAGGAGCTTATTGATTAGAAGCCTTTGTCCCTGATAAGTTCTGAAATGGTCAAGAAAGCGGCCGATATGATACTCTTTCAACTGCCAAAAATACAGCCAGAACAATATAGATTTCGTCTGACGAAAAAACCAAAAAATAATCAGTAAATTGGCTATCATACAGAGGTTTTGAAAAACTTTATTACCAAACCGGATAATTCTTCCGGCATCTGTAGATGAGGGCTGTGGTCCGCCGCTTTCATTATTTCCAATTGGGCGCCATTGATTTCCTTTTCGATAATGTACGCGTCATCAACCGGAAGTATCTTGTCCCTTCTACCCCATACCACCAGTGTCTTTGTGCTGATGGAAGAAAGATAAGGCAGCAGGTCTTCGGCCACTACTTTTTTCATAGTTTCCCTCATGTTTATTGGTGCTTTGACATAATCCCTATGTCGGAAAAATAGATAAAAAACGTTCCGGGCGGTATCCTTTACCCTTCTCATAATTCGGGGAGCAAGAAGGATGCTCCCTATCTTGGAAAGAATAAATATTATCTGGGTTTTAAAGTCCGGCTTGTGTTTCAGTCCGGCAGCGGAACATAAGACCATGGCTCTTATCTCTTTCTGGTGTTCGGCCGCCATTTTGATGGCTATCCTGCCCCCAAAGGAATGGGAAAGAAGAAAAAAACTGTCCATGTTTTGGGAACGGATAAAGGACGTCGTCCATTCTACGTAATCGGATACTCCCCATGGTTTTTTGGGGGTCTCGCTCTTTCCAAATCCAGGAAAATCCGGGCAAACTACCTTAAAACCCTCCCCGGCCAATATTTGCTGCACTTCAACCCAGGAATCTGAGGAGCTGCCCCAGCCGTGCAAAATTAAAACCACGGGCCCTTCCCCTGTAACCTTGAAATTAACCTTCAAACTGTTGATTGATGTTTGCTTTTCCTCCATGGAAAAAAGCAGCTAACCGATTTTTTTAAATCCAACGTATTTCTGGAGAACCTGCGGCACTCTGATACTTCCGTCTTTCTGCTGATAGTTTTCTACTATGGCTATTAATATCCTGCCCATGGCAAAAGCTGTGGCGTCGTTCATGTGAACGAATTCAATATCTCCCTCTTCTCGCCTCACCCGGGTATTCAGCCTCCTAGCCTGATAATCTGTCATGAGGTCTGAGGTATGTGTTTCCCGATACCTTCCCTGACCAGGCATCCATACTTCTATGTCTATTTGTCTGGCATCCGGTTTTCCCATATCCCCGGTACATATCATAACCATCTGATAGGGAAGTTTCAGTGAACGCACCAAATACTCCTGGACGGTCAATATGAACTCTTGTTCTTTGAGGGAATTCTCTGGGAGGGTAAAGCTCTCCATCTCTATTTTGTCGAACTGATGGACGCGGAATATCCCTCTAGTATCTTTGCCGTAGGAGCCTGCTTCTCTCCTGAAACTTGTAGAAAATCCAAGGTATCTGATGGGAAGATCCTTTTCCGGAATTATCTCTTCCATATGAAGAGGGCCGAGGGTATGTTCAGCACTCCCTATGAGATAAATGTCGTCTTGAGGAAAATAATACCTTTCATCCTTATCCTCCGGACTTAGTCTGGCCATTTTTTCGAAAACCTGAGGTCTTATGAAATCAGGAGGTATAACAGGGACGAAGGGTTTGGCCGAGTATTCTTTCTGTACGGAATCTGCGATTTTTTTTATGGTTTTTTTGGAAGTCAGGGTTTGAAAAGTATACTGTATAAGGGCAAATTCCAAAAGAGCCGCTTCCCTCTTCAGGTAGCCGAATCTGGCCCCGGAAACCTCAGATGCTTTCTTTGTGTCTATAATATCCAGCCGTTCTCCTAATTCTACGTGATCCCTGGGACTAAAGTTAAATTCGCCGGGTTCTCCCCACTTTCTTATAACCTTATTTTCGCTTTCGTCTTTTCCTATCGGCACGTCATCCGTAATAAGATTGGGAACCTGCATCATCAAGGCATTAAATTTATCGTCGATTTCTTTGAGTTTCTGTCCGAGATGGTCGTTATTATCGTCAAGCTCTCTCATCTCCAGAATAATCCTCTGTTTTTCTTTCTCTTCACGGGCCGTGATTATTTGTTTTGAAGCCTGATTCTTTTTAGCCCTCATGTCTTCTATCGCCTGAAGCAGTTCTCTCCTCCTGCGGTCTACTTCTAAGAGGGCATCGACATCCAGGTTAACGCTCTTCTTAGCGCATATCTCTTTTATTTTATCGGGATTTTGGCGTATGAATTTTATGTCTAACATATTTTTCTTGGACTTAGATTCTCTCTTTCAGTTTATTTTATCATTTAGATGTCAAAAGAAAAACCTCGCCGTCACAAAGTAGTTAAACTAATTTGCAAGGGCGAGGTTTTAAGGCTCGCGGTGCCACCCTGCTTTGCATTTACGTTGCCGTAAGTGCCTTAGAGAGTTTGCTATTTTAGAAAGCCTACCCTCTCCGTGATTACGGACGGATTCCGGCTCAGGTTAACCGCAGTTATTTTCCGCGTTTTCCCAGGCAGCGCGACGCATAAAATCTGTGCGTCTCCGGAGGAGGAAAGACCTCCATCATCGCTTTTCTGAGTTTATTTTATAACAAAATGGTGAGGCATGTCAATTTTCTGCCTATTTCTGACGTTTGGTTTTCATGGTAGGAAAAAGGATAACCTCTCTTAAAGAATGGGAGCCGGTCAGCAGCGCTGTAAACCTGTCCAGTCCCATACCGAATCCTGATGCCGGAGGCATACCATACTCCAAAGCTTCCAGAAATTCCTTGTCCATTCTCTGGGCCTCTCCAAACCCTTCCTTATAAAGATTTTCCTGCTCTTCAAATCTCTTCTTCTGTTCCAGTGGGTCGTTTAATTCTGAAAAGGCATTCAGCATTTCCCAGCCGGCAGCTACCAATTGGAAATTGGCCAATTTTTCCGGGTGATTCTCAAGGGATTTAGCAAGGGGCTGGAAGCCTTTGGGATAATGGATAATAAAAGTGGGTTGTTGAATTTTCGGGCGGCATACTTTCTTAAAAATTTCATCGGCAATCTCAAATTTGGGAGAATTCTTCTCGACTGAAATACCAAGTGATTTAGCTTTTTCCGCAAGGGCAGCCCTGTTGATATCGTCTATATTTATATCCGTTTCACTGCCTAAAATATGAGAAAATTCCACCCTGGGCCAGGGAGTAGTAAAATCTATCTCTTGCTCTTCGTACGTGAATTTCAGCTTACCAAAAACATTCTTTGCCACGCTTGTAAACATTCTTTCTGTCAGCTTCATCATGTCTTTGTAGTCTGCATAGGCCCAATAAAATTCCAGCACGGTAAAATCTGGGTTGTGGGAGCGGTCTACACCTTCGTTTCTGAAACACTTTCCTATCTCATATACCTTCTCAAATCCGCCTATCAGCAGCCGTTTGAGATAAAGTTCCGGTGAAACCCTTAGATATAAATCGATATCCAAGGCGTTCATGTGCGTCTTAAAAGGCTGGGCGCGCGCTCCCCCGTATAGTGGCTGCAGGATAGGAGTCTCCACTTCCAGAAATCCTTCTCCTTCCAAAAAGTTTCTTATCTCCTTAATAATGGCAGACCTCTTTATGAAATTTTCCTTGATTTCTCTGTTGAAAATGAGGTCCAGGTATCTTTTTCGATACCTTTCCTCAGTATCTCTCAGGCCGTGCCATTTTTCCGGTAAAGGCCTCAGGCTTTTGGCCAGCATTTTAAAATCCGATACTTCCAGAGTCTTTTCTCCTTTTTTGGTTTTGAACAAAACACCCCTGACTTCGATGAAATCTCCCAGGTCAAAATTCTCCAGAAAAGATTTATATCCTTTTTCTCCCAGACGGTCTTTTTTAAAGTAGGCCTGTATTTCTCCCGTACCGTCTGTCACATCCAGGAAAGTCGAGCCCCCATGCACCCTTATCAGCTTAATCCTTCCTGCCAGCATTATTTCTTTCTTAGATTTAGCCAGCGAATCAAAAGATTCAACTGCTTTCCGTATCTCAAAACTCCTTTTTGTAGTTGAGGGAAAAGGGGTAAAACCAGACGCCTGCAAAGACTGTAATTTTTTAATCCTTGTTTTTCTGATATTTTCGTCTGTAGTGCTCATGAAATTTTTAAAAAGGAACCTATCTTATTTTAGTAGTTTTTATCAAGTAAGTAAAATAAACTCACTAAAATCAAATCAACGGCTGAAATACCAGTTTAATATATCCCTGGCAGCAGGCAATACTGCGGCACGGACCCCTTCAACATCCTCAATCATAATAGTAAGGACTATCTCGGGATTATCATAAGGAGCGAATACCGAAACCCAGTTGTGGTAGATATTTTCCCTTGAGGTTTCGGCCGTACCGGTCTTGGCCGCTGCCGGCACCGGCAGGGAATTCAGAAGAATAGATGAAGCTTGCGGACTGTTTTCCCCCGTTACCGCCTGCCTCATCCCTTCCCTCACAACCTGCAGGTTCTCCAGATCTATAAATCCCTCTCTTATAACCTGAGGCCTGAATTCTTGCACTACCTTCATGTCTCCTCCTGAAGTATCGACTATTTCCTTTGCCATCTGGGGCTTAAGCAGTTTCCCCCCATTAGCTATGGCGGTATAAGCCGCTGCCACCTGTATGGGGGTAACAGCGAAAGGACCTTGCCCTATGGATAAATGATAAGTATCTCCTTTCCTCCAGTTTTCGTCCAATTCAGGGATGGTTCCTTCTCCTTCACCGGGTAAATCAATGCCGGTCTTCTGTCCCCAACCGAACAGTTTTAAATAATCCTCTATTCTTTGCGGACCCAGCCCCTTTATGCCGAACTGGGCATATCCTCCGCCCAGAGTATAGAAAAATACGTTGCAGGACTCGGCAATCGCCTTCCTTATATCGGTAAGCCCGTGAACAGACCAGTCGTGATACTGATAGATAACGGAAGGGTCGTATTCGTGGGGCACTTCAATCAATCCCGTACAGTTAATCTTCTGACCGGGAGTAACTATTCCTTCCTGCAGGGCAGCCGAAGCCACCAGGGGTTTGATAGTCGAACCTGTAGGAAAACCGACTCCTGATATCACCCTGTTGAAAAGAGGATTTTCTTCGTCATTAAAAAGCTTCTGCAGAGATTCGTTATCTCCGAGGGAGAATAAATTATTATCGAAAGAGGGAATGGAAACTAAAGCCAGAACTCCTCCGGTCTTAGGATCCAGGGCAACGCCCACCGCCTTTCGGCTGCCTATATTCTGCAGTACTTTTTCCAATTCCTCCTTAACTTTTTTCTGCAAATCAGAATCCAGCCACAAGACAAGACTGTTCCCGGACTCCGGAAGAGAAACAACTTCCTGGGAAATCGCATTTCCCAAAGCATCCCTCTCCACCCGTACCCGCCCCGGATTTTTCCTTAAAGTATCCTCATAATATTTTTCCAAACCCATCCGGCCCACGTAATCAAAAATAGAATAACGGTCGGAAGAAGAAGCAAATTCCTCTTTGGTAATCTTCCCGGTATACCCTATGATATGAGAAAAAGTCAGGCCGTCTTCATATTCCCTTATCATACGCTGCTCAATGGAAAAACCGGGAAATTCCTTTAGCCTGGTCTGCAAAATAATAAGAGAGTTATGGCTTAAGTTCTCGTATACCACCACCTCCCTGTCCTGGGAATTTTCTACGGCATCTGCCACAGATTCGTAGTCTGTCCCTGTAATCCCGGCGATTTTAGAAAAGAGCTGTTTTCTCTGCTCCTTTTCTGTCGGCAAATTGTCTTTATTACACTTGAGATCAAAATTGGGAAGATTGAAAACCAGCTGTTTAAAATTTCTGTCGTAGATAACTCCCCTCTCTGTCTGAATCATGTGAAAAATATACTGGTTCTCATGAGCCATAGCT
>Ga0315536_1000559_pt1 | contig 18621 bp, 17 predicted proteins | sample SalMarSW160230MG_FD_203093 | JGI IMG/M metagenome (GOLD analysis project Ga0315536, IMG submission 203093) | Salt marsh sediment microbial communities from the Plum Island Ecosystem LTER, Massachusetts, United States - Salt Marsh Sediment SW1602-30 ... | reverse complement strand
ATACGCTTCTGCAGCACCCGCGCTATCTCCTAACTTTGTCAGTACATCACCCATCTTTTCCCATGCTTCCGAATAATTCGGTGAAAGGGTCACTGCTTTTTTGAACGCATCATAGGCTTCGATGTATTTGCCTCTTCTTTCAAGTAGAATACCGTAATAGCACCAACCTGAATAATCATCAGGTCTTGATTGTACAAGTTGGCCAATTATATCCACCATTATTGAACGATAAAAGATAACCACCGGACTAAATAGAACGATTAGTACGCCTAAGACAATGAGTGGTGTCATAGTAGAATATTCGTTTCTCAACTATTGAATGATTAGTTATAGCACTTTATCGGTCTGCCTTATCAAAGAGAACTGATTTGATGAAGAAATCTATCCCAAAGCGGTCCTTTGTCATCTCTAAATACCAAGGCCCATCGAGGCCAAGTGCTTGTTGAATCTCTTCGATGGATTTTCCTGTTTCATGTAGACTACGCGCTTTTTTTTCAATCATGTTAATGTAGTCGATTCTAGTCTGGATATGTTCACGCGGATTATCAATTGGTCCCCTATGAGAATCGAATAGAATCTTGATATCCATGTCTCGAATCTTCTCCATTGTTGCAACCATTAGTGGAATGTTCTCCTCAGGCATAGCTATTTTCTTCTTTGATGGCAATGGTACTGCATCAAATGAAAAGAACCACTGTTTCTCAGATTCATAGAAACCTACCATATCTGGTGCGTGTCCTGGTAGGGGTACAACCTCAAAGGTAAGGTCTCCAATCGAGAAAGTATCTGGTAAAACGGTTATTTCTGCAATTGGTTTTGGTTGACCCCATACGAAGTCAAAGAATTCCCCAATCTGTTGAGGGTCTCTCAAATCCTTCTGAGTCATCTCATTTGCATAGATCATTGTATTTCCATCAAAGAGATGTAGACACCCAACATGGTCTTCGTGAGAGTGAGAAATATAGACCCGACTGATTTTGTTCTTTTTCACAAACTCTTCAAACTCCGTGACTGCATTTCCGCATCCAGCATCAAAAAGGGCATCTTTGACGAGGTACGAATAGACAAACATAATCGCTTGGCCATCTTGTTCTGTCGCAGTCTTGATGCAAGTTATGTCATCATTGTATCGAACAATCTCAATCATAGTACTCTCACTGTGTAAAAGGTAGAATTGAGTTCTTTGGTCTATCTATACTGAAACCATATCTTCTCTGAGTACGGGTGGAGCGAATTTTCGTAATCGTTCGAGACCATGTATCTTCTCTCTTCTTCCCATCTTCGCATCGTTTATCGCTTGTTCCATGAATTCGATTGCTTTGTCATAGTCCTTCCTGGGAACTGGAAATGGAACGCCATCCTTGCCTCCAAACGCAAAACACATTCGAACAGGATCTGACCATGATGGAGCGGTACCAAATATCATCTCGGAAATGAGCGAGAGACCTCTAATAGTAGCAGGACCAAATCCATCAGTCAGTAACATTCTCTCATAATTATCAGGAGGTGTTTCATATGCCTCACGAACAGCATTCCAATTCATTCGGGTAGGAACGACCTTGTATGACGGCATGACTGCACCTTGGTCATCTTCCATCCACGGGATTAGAGTCGATTCTCCATATGCCTTGATATCCTCAAAGTATCTTCTCACTCTAGCTGGATCTTCTTTGATGATGTCCATACTGACCTTGCGACACTCATCTGATAGCTTGGAAGTCATATCAAGAGCAGTCTCCCTTATCTCACCAGAGATCAAACCTGAGTGTGGTTCATCGATGAAATTCTTTGTTTCTTCTGCTGTCCAATGGTATCTTCGTGCATCATTGCTCTTGAAATCCATGCCCTGTTGGACCACTGTCCAGTTCTCTTCAGCATCAACAAAGAACAAGTGTTGATAGAGCTGATACCCATCTTGTACCCCGGCATTGTCAACTTTGGCAACTGCTTTGCTAATATCAACAAGTTCTGCTCCATCAAGCCCATAGTCCTCCAACGCACGGAGTTGCTCTGGTACCTTCTTTGAAGCAATACCTTTCCCACCAATACCCACCATATTGTGAGTTTCAAATGCAAGAGCTGACTTCAATACACCACAGGTAACAGTTGTTGAGCCAGAGCTATCCCAGTCATATCCTAGAACATTAGAGAGTGCCTGAAACCAGACTGGATCAGCTAGTCTTCTGAGAAGCTCTGATGTTCCATACTCATCTACAATAACCTTGCACAACGCACTTGCCATTGGTATCATTCGTTTGACTAACCAATGTGGTGCCTTGCCTGGATGTAGCTTGAGATTTGCAACACCACTTCTCTTCATTGATCAAGCTCCACTTTTATTTCCAGCAATGTATTGATAAACTTCCTAGATAGGTATCTATACCACTTTATAGAAATAAAAGTCCAACAGATACCCGAAACTACTCAAAGTGCATGGAACAATCCTTTTATTCGTTCTCACGTGAATATTGTACTGTTGGGTTCGCCCAAAAGAATTCTTTCACCGATTATGAGTTGAACAACATGGCAGAGAATGTAGAGTGGGATTTAGCAATTAAATACAATAAATTCCTAACGAAGGCAAGAGAAAACGTAGAGCTGATGAAGGCTCGATACAATGATTTACAACTTACTGAGAACGATTTAGAAACTCTTGGAACGATTCAGAATGAAATAAGAATCCTTGTGATTGGAAATGATCGGTGTAGTGATTCATCAGGTGTTATACCAATTCTAGCTAGGATGGAAGCTACTGCTCCCAAGGTTGAATTACGGATTCTTGATAGTGATGCCAATGCTCGTTATCATCAGCAATTCAAGGTCAATGGGAAGCGAAAGACGCCAGTTGTCCTATTCCTTAGTAAAGAATTAGAGGAACTATGCCGCTGGGTTGAACGACCAAATGCTGCCTACAAGGTGGTCAATGAAGCCACAAAGCACTCTGGTGAAGATCGGAAGAAAGTATTGATGAAGCTATATAGTGACCCAGAAATTCAACGACAGTGCCTCAATGAATTCATCAGTCTCCTACTTCGAGCAGATTTCATTCTAGGAAGAAAATAAAATGAAGCAGTCAGTCTTTAATGATATATGCATCTTTGTAGTTGAACATAAGAAGTGAAAAGGAAAATAAAATTTGAAAGGTTTTGAAAATCGCATGTCCTCAAACCGGAAGAAGTCCCCATGGGCTTATAATGAATCTGAATTGCAGTGTCCAAGCTGTCAAAGTAATAGAGTGAATAGAATCTTGGATAATTGGGCAATGCGTAAAGGTATCCAGATGTACAAATGTGCTGTGTGCGGAAAAAAGTTCTATGATCGTAATGTGGATGATTATCAACCTACCTACAATAGGTAGTGAATAGTATGGAGCGTTCAGAATGTCTAGCTTTGTTCAGCCATTGAAATATCCCTTCTCACAGGAAGCTCGGCATACGTCTCAAAAATATGCTCGTGACCTTGGAGCTCTTGCAGATCTTCTTGACCGTTCTGAAAATCGTTATCTCATTGAGGCAGCTGAAACGCGTGTCTACTCTGCACTTACCCACGAAGAGATTGAGTTACCCAGACTGAGAGATGAAAAAGAGGTCTTGATCTACCCGACAGCTCGAATCATTGTAGAAGAGATAGCAAATCCACAGCTTCGTGCAAGACAGGCTGAGGCTGAATCTAAGTCTGTCAACAAACAATTAGCTACTGAAGATGATCAATTTGTTATCGATCTCTGCAAGAGCTCCTTTGGTTGGGATGTTGATGCTACGGGTGATATCAAAGAACGAGCAAAATTACCCATCCAAATCAAAACATTCGACATGAAAATTCACTTCGAGGACTTCTTAGAAGTTGCTCCTGATTTTCACGCAGAAGAATGGAAACTCGTTAATCGCTATGTTGACCACGGATGGACATTGATTAGAAGACGAGAACTGAACAGATTAATCTCAGGAAAATTCAAGCAAATCATTCTATTTGGAAGGCTCGATATTCCTAGACTACCAGGACGATTGGCTGAAGCTGTTCAACGTATTGAATCTGAGATGAAAGGGCATATTCGACAAGCAACTCCCTTCAAGATTGATGGTCAGGTAAATTCCGCATTCCCACCCTGTATACAAAAGATGTATGATGACTCGATAAGTGGGCAAGTAAATCTATCACATGATGCACGATTTGCACTTGCAGCATTCCTCTTGAGAATTGGGATGAGTGAGGAGGATGTCAATATTGTGTTTGGTCATGCCCCTGACAGAGATAATCGATTGATTGAGTATCAGGTTGAACATATTGCATCTAAGAGGTCAATGACGACTGAGGTTCAAGGGTATTTTCCCACGGGGTGCAAAAAACTCCAAACAAACAATCTGTGTCCCGTATATGCCGGCGTGACTTTCGATCCACTTTGTGAGTATGTGCTTAATCCTCTGGGATTCTATAGCACTCGTGCATGGGAAATATCCAAGAACATCACCAACCATTCTTGGTACGCACAGAAGAAAGACAAGAAGCAGACATTCTAATAACTGGACTTTGCACCATTGCATCTTGAATAATAAAAGAGGTATTCCTGAGCATATCCTGCATACTGTCCAAAGTATTTCCTTGCAATAGCAGATTTCTTTCTGTATGAGTTACCCTCTTTCTGAAAGATTGGGTAATGGTCTTGGATTACCTTCTCTATCCATACATCAATTGGAAATGCCTCAAGAAATCCCAGTGAAAAGAGGCACACGCAATCCGCCACCTTATCACCTACTCCATGCAGCGTCTTCAAAGTTTCATGTGCTTCGGAGTATGTCATGGCTCTAAGCTGCTCTTCAGTAATATCGCCACTAATCATTGATTCAACTGTCTGAACGAAGAATTTTGATCGATATCCTGCATTGAGCCTCTCAAAATCAGAGATACTGGCACTTGAAAGGTCTTCTAAGGAAGGAAATCCATAGTATGTCTTTTCTCTGAATTGGTATGATGGACCCCACTTCTTTCTGATATTGTTCATCAGTGTATGAATTGCTGGAATATTTTTCTGAATCGAACCGATGAATGAGATAAGACACGGAACTAATGGATCACTAACAATCCTGAGGTTTGGAGCGAAATCAATGCTCTCCTGTATAATACCTTGCCGAGTAATCTCTGCTTGGATTTCATCGAGAGGGTCTTCGAGCCTGAAGTGTTTGACTAAATCTACTGGGTGTGAGGATGACTCGTAAAACAATGTATTCCCTCTCTGTTCTACATAGATGACCTGTCCCAAGTCTGCATTTACGTATCCGGTCCCTTCACGAATCCAAGTAAATGTTTGACCGCTTTCTATTGTGTCAAAGAGACTGAATCTATCTATTGTGTGGGTTTTCATCAAGTCTAATCATGTGAATACGATGATGAGTATTGTGCTACAGTCGCAAGAGGTCAATTGACAAGACTATTATCCTCAAGGTCCTGTTGGTCAATAGCGGCAGTGATGAACTCCTTTATGAGATTATGAACTTATGATCGACCTTAGGGGTAGCTGAGCCCACGACCCGATAGATAATATCGGGTCACCTTTTCTTTGTTCTTGGAAGGTGCTTAAATCGGGCAATCAAGAAGACATATTGAGGATTTGCTTGAAATAGCAATACCTCTTAGAGTATAACCCAGTGCCGTTTCTGGGTGGACTATGCTCTTACTAAGATTGTCCATAAAACAATGAACGGTAGCTGAGCCGCTCCAATAAGAGCGGCTATACATCCAACTTGGTTAGATCAATTGCTTCCTTCATGATGATTGACACTATCTGGTTAATATTCTCAGGTTCCAAAATAGGGATTCCATACTTATCTTCCACACGTCTTGAATCCCAACTAATTATTGCTTTCACTTCTATAGGGATTGTATCACCTACAGGAGAATTTCCAATGCACCAGAATTTCGGGATTGGACTGTTTTTCATACCTTCGACAATGAGAAAATCTGAAACGGAATTACTTACGATTTCTTTGAGTGATTTTCCTCTATCTGATGGTCCATGGAAATAACTCTCAATTGCCCCAGCTACTTGATGTTTCCAAGTGTCTGTGCCTTCTCCTTTCTTCGGTTCATGTTGAGAGCTCTTTACAGTTATGATAGTATAACCTTGAGTAACAATCTCTCTTACTATGTTTTCCACAAGAGTTGTCTTACCTGTACCTGAGAACCCTGATATTGAAAACACTCGCATATTGACTCACAACTTCATTCGACTGCCATATACATTTTTACTTAACAATGTTAACACGTATCACGGAAACTGCTCAATCCATTTCCCTTAAAACGGGGACTAGTTAATCTCCAAAACTGGTGAATCACCATTGGCAGATGATAAGCAGGCCGCGGTAGAGTGTATAGATCTACGAAGAGAATTCCAGGATGGCTCTCGAGTCATCAAAGTCCTCCAAGGAACCAATCTGACCGTGTATAGAGGTGAATTTGTTGCTATTGTTGGAGCTTCTGGTTCCGGAAAAACAACACTTCTGAATTTGATAGGCGGTCTTGATACACCTACTTCTGGTACCATCCTTATTGATGGGGAAAATATCACCGAACTCAATGATAATCAGATGTCCAAAGTTCGACGTCACAAGATAGGTGTTCTTTTCCAAGACCAGCACCTGCTTCCAATTTTTACCGCCATAGAAAATGTAGAAGTTCCAATGCTTCTTGATAACGTTCCTTCTGTAGAACGTAGAACTCGAGCTATGGCTCTCCTGAAAACTGTTCAAGTTGATCACCGCGCAGAACATATGCCTCATGAACTCTCTGGTGGAATGCGCTCTCGTGTCGCTCTTGCTAGAAGTCTTGCAAATGACCCTGCCGTACTATTGTGTGATGAGCCCACTGGAGATCTAGATCACAAGACTGGTGGGGAAATCATCAATCTCATGAGGAACTTAGCTAGAAAGCAGAATCGCGCAGTTATTGCGGCCACACATGACCCAGAAACTGCCCGTATGGCAGATAGAATTTTACTCCTACGAGATGGAGTGCTTGTTGATGAAATGGTTGGGGACTTCTTCAAGACAAGCAAGGTCGATGTTGGGACAAAGAAAGCTGGGACCGTAGACGAAGAGACATCAACCTAGGAGAGATTCGATTGGTCACACCCCGAAAAACAACAAAGCTCACAGCCCAAGGAAACAACGCCTACGGTCTTTCCTATGCTTTAAGCTCACTTAGAGCGAATCCTTTCCGTGCAATCAGTCTTGCTATTACACTTAGCCTCGGTATCAGTCTCTTTGCTTCTACGATGGTTTGGGGCGATACTGGTGTTTATGTGAGCATCTATGAACATCTTGAGGACAATGCATTTCAATTGCAAATTCAATCTGATAGCGGTTCTACTGCACTTCTAGACCAAGCAGAAGCGCATATGTTGCAGAGCCCATTTATTGAGAGCTCCTACAGAGTCAACTCTACGGTTGGTATACTCGCAGGATACAATAATGGGACTGTACACACGAATACTAGCTTTCCCGATACGAAAATGTATGATATCACTGGACCTATGTATTCTGCAGGAATAAAGGATTGCAGAACAATTTTCGTCAACAATGAATATCTAGATACTATTGAACGGGACTTCAGGACTCAGGGGTCTTTTAAGCTACATGAAGGTGAAGTTCTTGTTTCAAGCTATTTCATCTATCTGTCCGAATACTTGCTACATTACACCTTGCAAATAAATGACACAATTGATCTAGATATCCTGATGGGCAATAACCCCGGCGGTCCTGCAACGCTAGGAACTCTTGGCCGCACTACTCGAAATGCTTTACGTATCGTTGGCATTTTTGATCCAGTATCTACAGATTCTATGATTGAGAGAGCATTACCATCAACGAGTAGAGCTAACCTGATTCAAACCAATCTACGATATCCAGTATTGGGATTAAGAGACAGCATCATGATTCTCCAAGATACTGTTCCAATCAGTTCACTGCCTGAAAATGGCTTCTTCCGCTCCTCATCCTTACTTCGCGTTTCTGCAAACGGGCTTGCCGTAGCTGGTCCCGAGGATATTGCGCTTAATCTTTTCACACTTGTTGCGCAAACCCAAGATATGTACAATATCACATGGGATGGTGCAGATAGAGTATGGGCTATGCAACTTGCAGTTAATGCCTATATCGAATCGCTTTCTCTTTCGATTCTTGCGCTTCCTGTAATATTACTCGCCCTATTCTTCTCAGTATTTGCAGCTGATACGTTTATGGCTCCACGAACTGTGGAAGTAGGTATCATGCGTTCTAAAGGTGCGAGCTATTCACAAGTATCCACAATATTTCTCTGGGAAACCTTGATAATTTCAACAATGGCTGTGATTATGGGTGTGATATTCAGTATACTATTCGCGCCACTCATTCCTGCAACTACTAGCTTCATGGTCTTCGATTGGAGTGTCTATTCTTATTATATTTCACACACAGTTCTTACTGGTGGAACAACCCTTCGAGCTATTACACTGATTGTTCTTCCAAGTATGCTCTTCATCCTTTATCGTGCTAGAAAAGCTGCACAAACTGAGATTGGTCTTACTCTAATGGAAGCAACAGAAGATCCAACTGAACAAGTTGAGAGCCACGGGTTTACCATTGGTGCATCCATTACACTGCTCATTATTGTGGTAATTCTCATGACAATCCTACCAACGGACCCCAATTTCTACTTGCTAGAATTAGGGCTCGGAACTGCTGCTTGGTTCTTTCTTGCCTATAATGGTTCTCGAGTTTCCCGAGTCGGTTTGGCACGAATTTCCAAGAAGCTCTCTTTTATTTTGGGACAGAAGAATCTCATTTCGGCTGGTTATTTGAGAATGAGGAAGGGACGAATCATCCCTCTTATGGTAGTCTTGGCACTTACAATGTCGACAACAATTGCCTTCGCAGTTCAATCTGAAAGTCTTAGAGTTGACTTGGATAGAGAAGTATCATATGCTATCGGAGCTGACCTTCGTGTTTCATGTACCAATCGAGAATTCGCATTCAATAACACTCTTGCAGAAGTAGAAGGGGTCGAACAAGTCACTCCTGTACTACGTACTTGGGCGCATGCAGCTGGTATCGATATTGAATTACAAGCGTTAGATCCTTCCATCTATGCTGAGATAGGCAAATTTGATGAATCAAGTTTTGGTGAGGAAGACCCTGCTACAGTGCTTTCTGCCCTTGCTGCCACTCCTAATGGAATCATCTTGAGTGAACAACAAGCTTCCTTCTTGAATAAGACAGCTAATTCCACAATTGTTCTTGAGATGACAGATATTGGTGAAACACAGTTTGTTATGTTCAATGTGGTTGGTGTCGTTCATAGTGCCCCTGGTTTTGGATATGCCTCACTCAGTGATATCCCGCCATCAGCTCAAGGGGCTGGTTTTGGATATCAGGTATTGTCAGGTTCTGGGTATGCATTCACTAACCTAAACTTCACAGCTGAAAAGATACGTGCTGGTACTACGAATCTATTTCTTGCAAGTCTTGCTGAGAATACAAATCAAACTCAGCTATCCTCTACCCTATGGTCTTATCCTGGTGTATATCCAGTTACACCTGAAACCTATAACCTAAAGGACCAATCTTTACAGACTGCACTCTTCCTCAATACAGTAGAAGGTGTATTCTCGATTGGTTTTGTTATGTCACTCACATTGAGCATATTTGCACTGTCAATCTCTCTTGGCTCTGTTGTACGAGAACGACGCAAAGAATATGCTGTGATGCGAGCGATTGGTGGATCAAAACGTCAAATTGTAAGTATGGTATTCTCAGAGTTCACTGGTGTTGTACTGGCATCTTTGATTCTTAGTATTCTTCTTGGTGTAGCCTTTGGTTTCATCATGGGTATTCTGCTCAACAATATGATGCCATTCTCAAGAACCCTTGCGGGTACGACGTCTATACCATGGAATTTCCTCTCAATTGTGCTGATTATAGAGATAATTACGATGATAATCGGAGCATATCTACCGGCACGAGAGGCATCAAGAACAGAGCCTGCAGTTGTGCTTAGAAACATGTGAGGTGAGAAAACGATGGCCAAGAAAGACAAGAAGCTGTTAAAGGGTAACCGATTATGGGCAGGTGGCTACGCACTCACTTCATTGAAGACCTACAAAGTGCGAAATATTGGGATTGCTCTGATTCTTGCAATCAGCATAGCCATTCCGACAACAGTCTTCGCATGGACTGAAACCGGTACACGAATAGCTATCGATGATTACTTCAATAATAACGCATACCAATTTAGTATCCAAAATGTTCCTGATAACCACGATTACTCTCATCTCTTTGATGCGCAAAAACATTTTCAGAATGACTCGTTTGTTGAGTATGCACACATAACGCCTAGTACGGTTGGTATCCTCCGAATAGATGGTGTGACGTCAGAATGGGATGCGTATCGTAAAACTGCTTTGAACTATTTGTTTGGTATCAAAGATGCCAGAGTTATAGTAGTGACACCGGATATCGTTGATGTCTGGGCTACTGAGTTATCTTATACAGGTAACTTCTCTCTAGTTCCCGGTCAGATTCTAGTTGGACAACGATTCATCGAAACCGCTGAAGAGGTTACTGGTATTGCTCTTGAGATAGGTTCAACTATTGGAGTAGATGTCCTTCGTACTTTTTACGTACCTCGTGGAACGCAGCCCTTTGATCCACTGCTACTAAATCGTCAGATCGTTCAAAATCTAACGATAGTTGGTGTTTTCAGTGCTGTACGACCAACTATTATTTCACAATCATATTCAAGCATCTTCCGTGCCAACTGGGATTCTATGGGCACCCCCACTAGTGTGTTGGGATTATCTGACTCTATTCTCATGCTGTCTGATGATCTTGGTGAAGAGAGTGTAGACACTATTACTAATAGTGGTTTCTTCTCCCCTGTCGGATTTGTCCGTGGATCTGCTCAAGCTTTGTATGATGCTGGAGCCGCCAGTGCTGCGTATAATATGCTTTCCGTGAAGAATCAGGTTCAGGAGAGTGATGATCAACTTGCAGTTGTTGGTCTAGATCACATAGCGGATCTACAATCGCACATTTCTACATTTCTTGCCAGCCAGGTTCTAATCATCCTAGCTTTACCAATTATGGTCATGAGTTTGATGTTAACTATTTTCACATCAGAAACATCTGTTTCAGAGAAAAAAGGTGAGATCAGCGCCCTGAGAGCCAAAGGTGCATCATTCAATCAGATATTCGCATCTTTCATCTGGGAGTCGTTAGTACTCGCCTTGCTAGGTCTGGCTCTTGGAATAGGTCTCACAATCATTATGGCTCCCTTAATGGGCTCATCTATAGGACTTCTTACGTTTGATATCACGGCATACGCAGAGTTTCTGAGTAAACTTGTAATTCCCCTTCAATCATTGGCTTTAGCAGCAGCCATTGCAATGTTTCTACCCGCAGCATATCTATTGCATGTTTCGAGAAGAATCGACGTCACAGAGATTGGTCAACCTACAATAAAAATGACCTATGAAATTCCAGAAGAGGTTTCTTACAAGTACTATGCTCTTGGATTAGCATCTATTCTTGCAATCTTGCTGATTATGCCTGTCGTGGTCGTTCCAACTGGTCAGGTTGCCCTCTTTGAAATCATGATTTTCACACTGATTCTCTTTGGGGCTTCATATTTGGGATCACGAGCTATGCGGCTAGTTACTGCTGATGCATCAGAACGAGTTACAAGATTATTAGGTGAGAAGAAACTCTACCTGACTCAGAGCTTACGTCGTCGTAAGGGTCAATTCATCCCACTATTGGTGATTTTAACTCTTACACTTACCACAACAACGATGATGCTCATCCAGACTGCAAGCTTTCAAGCCACCCTCACAAATGAAGCACATTACGCAATAGGAGCTGACGTGAGAATAGAAACTGGTCAAATGCCCTTCGATTGGGTTGACTCATTCGCGAATTACACAGGGTTTAAGGGTGCTACTCCCGTTGTGCCATCACTCTCATATGTCGGAGAAGAAGCGTTCTACGTTGAGGCACTAGATGCAGAAGTATATCGAGATATTGGAGATTTCAAAGATACGAGCTTCGTTGGGACAACGCCTAACCAGATTTTGACAACTCTAGCGGCAACATCAAACGGTATCATAATCAGCGAGCACTACAGAACGATGTGGAATGTTTCCATAGGTGACTCCTTGGATATCTTATGCGCTGCTGCATCTGGCACTGTGACAATATCTTTTGAGATAATAGGATTCATGAGAAGTGCACCTGGCTTTGGGATGGCCTCAACCAGCGACCTAGCTGGAACTCCCTATGGTGCTTACTTTGATTTCCAACCTGGTAGAGGTGGTTTTGCATTAACGAATCTAGCATATTTCAAAGATGAAACTGAGTTCACCACTACTCGATTATTCCTCGCTGGAGTAACTTCATTTGAAGCAGCTAGTGGATTTGTTCAGTTCCTACAAGATCGTCCTTGGACCGATGTTTACACGGAAGAATTCATCCAGTTCGAACCTGATACGGTCACGGGATTGTTTCTAGCCGGCTTGGAAGGGCTCACTATGATCAGTTTCATAATGTGTGCTGCAATGGGTTTAGCTTCTATTGCTCTCTTCCTTAGTTCTGCAGTAGCTGAACGAGAACCAGAATATGCACTATTTCGTGCAATTGGTGGAACTAAGAAACAAGTCCGTTCGCTGGTTTTCGGAGAGTTTGCAGGTAGTGTAATGGCTGCTGTTTTAGTGAGCCTTGCCTTGGGAGTCGTGTTTGGTTTTACAGCAACACTACTCACCTTTGGAATCTCATCAATCTGGCCGATATTGGGCAAAGTATTGACCTATCCAATCTATGTGATGTTCATAACTGTGGCTCTTGAGTGCATAGTTATGATAATTGCGTGCTACTATCCAGCACGAAGAGCAGGTAATACGAATCCTGCTGAGGTATTAAGAAACATGTGAGGTAGTAACAATGAATACAATAGAAGTAGAAGAAGAACTAGACCTTTACAGTGACCTACCAGATGATGTTGTAGTAAGTGTCAATGACTGCTATAAAATCTACAAAGCTCAGGAGCTAGAGGTCGTTGCACTTAGTGGTGTGTCCCTTCAAATCCTAGAAGGGAAGATTATGGCTGTCGTTGGGCCTTCAGGGTCAGGTAAGACAACTCTGATCAATACTATTGGTGGAATAACCAAAGCGACTGTTGGTAAGGTTTACTGGGCTAATCTAAGAACCGACATCACTAAACTCAGTGAGCGAGTCCTTACAGAGGCACGACGCAATTTCATCGGGTTCCACTTCCAACTGAACAACCTGCTACCTCACTTGAATGCCTGGCAGAATGTGGAGCTTGCTGCACGAATTGCTGGTGTTCCAAGATCAATCAGGAAAGACCGTGTTGATAGACTTATCAAAATGGTTGGTCTCGAAGAACGGAAACGCAACAAGGCTACAACCTTGAGCGGTGGTGAGAAATCCCGTGTGGCTATTGCTAGTGCACTTGTCAACCTCCTTGACACTGAGGGCAAGGGACTGGTTCTATGCGACGAACCCACAGGAGACCTCGATCCAGAAACTGGTGAGCGGATACTCGACCTCTTCCAGGAGCTCAATGAAACCATTGGTTGTTCTTTCTTCATTGTGACCCACAGCCAGCAAGTCGCATCAAAGGCTGATGTTACCGTGGAAATTCGCGATGGTGTCATCTCAGGATTTCATCAAGCTGGTATCGACCTAGATGAGCTGGATACTACTCGTATCGTACGGCTCGATGATAAGCACAGGCTCCCGATGCCAACTGACTTGCTTAGTCTCGCAGGAGACCCTCGTGAGTTTAGAATCACTTACACAGATGATCACTTCATCCTTGAACCACAGATTGGTGATGTAATAGACTCGATGCGTGCTAAGAAAGCAAGGATATGCAGAGTTTGCGGTTCAGAGATCCCTAGTGGCAAGTTCATCTGCTCCAATTGTGGAAGTCAGGTCACAGTATAATATCAAGATGTTAGCGACTCGCTTCTGGCGAGTCACTCCTCTTGAATAGCGAAGTCATTTCCTCAATACATCTCCACGGACCCATGAATTTTCTAATCATACGACGTTCTCTCTTGAGGACTCTGACACCACTCAACTCTAGTATTTTCTCAATGAATCTGCAGATTTCCTTGCCCTCTTTGTCAAAATCGGTTAGAATGAGAACCTGCCCCCTCTCTCCAGCCTTAGCCGCTATGTTCTCTGCCATTTCAATTCTTGATAAACGCGATTGCGTCTTTATCATAGGAGCATTGACTCCCAGATTTTCAAGAACAATGATGTCCCTCTTTCCCTCTACTACGACAAGAAGATTATCATATTTTGAATCTAGATTTTGGATGATCTCGACAAGCTGACGCTCATGCTCTTGCAGCTTACCCCAAGGGCGTAAATCCTTAGCTCGTGTTTTGAAAATATCCACTTTCCTGCGGAGTGAGTCAGGGCTCTTTTCAGTCAAGTATTTCACCTGTAGTAATCAAGGTGAAATTGCTACCTTCATGGTTTCACCTTTGCTCATCATTTCAAGAGCTTCATTGATGTTCTTTAGTGGCATATCATGTGAAATCAAGAGATTTGGATCAACATCACCAGCAATAATGAGTTCAAGAGCTTGTTCAACGTGTTTGGGTTTAAGATGAAACACTCCCTTGAGCGTGAGTTGCCCATAATGGAATCTTACAGTGTCCACTTCAAATTTGGTTCCTGAAGCTGCACCTCCAAAGAGTACTGTGGTTCCTGCATCTCTTGTCATATCTATGGCTTGTTCCCAGAGTTGCGGAAGACCTACTGCTTCAATGACCACATCTGCTCCTCGATCATCAGTTTCTTCTCTTACTCGAGTGACTGGGTCTTCCTTTGTAGGATCAATAGCGATATCCGCTCCTGCTTTTACCCCAATCTCTCGTCGCAATGGAGATAAATCCGATGTAATCACTCTTGATGCACCACGCTTTTTTGCAAGCATAATCATCATCTGCCCTATGGGCCCTGCTCCAATAACTACTGCAGTATCTCCAAGTGTGATATTGGATTCCTCTATTCCATGAACAACACAGGCGAGTGGCTCGGTAAGTGCAGCATCTCTGAAAGATAGGGAATCCGGAATTGGATGTGTATTCCAATTAACTACTGGTTCGGGAACTCGAATATATTCTGCAAATGCTCCATTCACAAGTGAATCCTTCAGTTGAGCACATAGGTTAGGCATATCCCTCTTGCAGTAGAAACAGGTTCCGCACGGTGCAGAATTCGTTGCTACTACACGCATTCCTACGGAGAAATTCTTCACACCATCTCCCACGGCTTTGACCGTTCCTGCGTATTCATGACCAAATAGTGCCGGAGTGTGCTTGATCAGAATTGGATGTCCTCTCTTGTAGGTCTTAACATCAGTTCCGCACGTGAGAGCGGTACCTACTTTGACCAGTAGTTCACCTGGTCCTATCTCTGGGATATCGGTTTCTTCGTAACGCACATCACCGATTCCATAGTACATTGCAGCTTGCATCTTTTCAGTCATGAGCAATCCCAAGAGTTGCTCGCAATGCGCGTTTAAATGACTTACTGCGTAGCCAAACCACAATGCTTAATCTTGGTCTGCGGATGATTTGTACTCGGCGATAGAGCATGCGGCTGAAATCGAAATATCCAGAGAAGCTCGAGTACCATTCCTCTTCTGTTTGGGATGGTCATACAGGAGGAACTGCTACGGTTAAAAATGACCGCAAAATCATCTTTGACACTCCTGAAACCTATGGTGGGCGAGGTGAAGGCATCTGCCCTGATGAAATCTTCGTAACAGCTATTCTTGGTTGCCTGAGCAATACATTCCTTGATTTTCAACGCAAATTCGAAATGGATTTGAAACAACTATCCCTCAAAGGAAAAGCTACAGTAATATTTGATGGGAATGGCTACAAGATCACACGGGTAACTGTTTCTGGTGAAGTCATCGTTGGTGAAGATGAGATTGGAACAGGCAAAAGATGCGTCGAATTAATGCAAGAGTATTGTCATCTTTCGAGAACCATCAAAGACTGTATTCCATTCGAATACGATATTTCTGTTCGCGAAGAGTGAATTATGTCTTCATCTCTTCCATTAGTTCTCCAATTCTTGTCATGTACTCGTTGATATTTATCCACTGTCCACCTTTGAAGAACACACTCTTACAATACTTGCAATACCAGAACTCATTGTGGTAGTCGTACGTCTTATCCATGACTAGTGATTTGATTCGCTCTTTTTCCTCTTCACTAATATACTCTAGAGTTCCATTGCATTTGGTGCACCGAGATATTGAGGCATCAGCAAATGGTTCTATTTCATAGTTCAAGAATACACTAGCCACTTCTTCATCCACCGACCCTCGAACCAACATTGTTTCCACGTTCGCATCTATAGCACGATGATAGAGCTCTTCGTCTGACGTCAAGAGGACTCTTCCCGTATCTATTGCAATTTGAAGAAATTCATCATCATGTATCTTGGTGGAATACATGGTATCATGACCTGTCAATCTTAACCATGTTGCAAGCTTGCCTAGCATTGCATCAACAATGAAAGTTTTCATGGACAATCTAATCTCATTTTCTTCTCTCTCATGGGAACGGTTAAAGTTTCTCACGCGCACTTATCGAATTTGGTCAGCTCTCTTGTGAAGAATATCAATTGTTTCGACAGGAACCACAATCTCTCCCAGAGAATAGTGTCCATCGTCACCATGAAAGTCACTTCCACCAGTTGCAATGAGATCTAGATTATGGGCTAGTTTCCTGACACTCTCAACTTTGCTTAATAACTCAGGCTTTCGATAGCCATAATCGACTTCCACTCCTTCAAGTCCATGTGATTTCAATAGTTGTAGCAATTGCTTCAAATCAACATCTTCCATCATCAAAGGGTGTGCAAGAACAGGCACTGCGCCGGAATCTCGAAGTAACCCAATTATTTCGATTGTGCTAATTTTCATTCGAGGTACATACGCAGATTTTCCTTCAGCCAAGAATTTTGAAAATGCTTCATTGATGTCTTTGACCACCCCGCTCTCAATTAGGATTCTTGCTAAGTGAGGTCTCCCAGGTGATTCAATCTCGTGCAGGACCTTCTGAACTGCATTGTCATCTACCTCAATGCCAAGAGACCTTAGCTTATCAACCATCTTTGGAAACCGAGTCATTCTTGACTCTCTGATGCTTTGGAGTTTGAGGTCCAGGGGAGTGTCCCCTGCTGTGACATAGTACCCAAGTAGATGTAGTTCATGTCCGTCATACTTCGTGCTTACTTCTACACCTGGTACACGCTGGATAGAGGTTGATGTTGGAGCACTCATGAATTCGTGTAATCCATCGAGTGTATCATGATCAGTTAGTGCGATGCCACCTAGCCCTTTTTCTTCAGCAAACTTGACTAATTCTTGAGGCGAATTGAGACCATCTGAGCGGTCCGAATGCAGATGCAAGTCAGCAAGGGCTTTCATTATGTGACGCCTCTCTCCGCAGGATTTCTACAAGGTTCCTGACTTTGTGGCAAATTTTCCTAATCTCCTCTCTACTTACGGTTTCAGCAGATGGACAGTCTGAATCAACTATGCACTTTCTTTTCCGCATATCATAGATAATTGGGTAGTATTTACAGCCTTCAGGTCTGTTCTCGTAAATGATGCACTCTTTGGTTTCGGTATCATAGAAATAACAATGTCCATCAACATTCCGTAGTTCACAAAATCCCGCCATCACTCGCACGAGGAAATCTTTCTTATCATATCCCAGGGCTTCGATACGTTCCGCATCTTCACGAGTCAACGTCATCTCGGTCTCTGTACAACACACACGAACCTCTTCACAAGACCCACCGTGATTGCAGACAAAAGGACTCATTATCGGATATTCTCCTTAGATCATGAAATGGCGTATCGGTCAGATTGCGGTTTAATGATCATCACGCTTGATAGGTCGCTCACATCCCTACTTCATCATCATCCCGACAAGAAGTACGGAGTATATTGAGCTAAAAATCCTTTCTTAGCAACCTTCGAGACGGGGACAAGGAGCCAGTCAAATCCTCGGCACCTGTCTTTGGCAAAGAAACCGTAGGTAGGGTTTTTCCAGTTATCTTCAGATATGTTGCTGCTCGAACTGCATATAATTGAGCCATGATATCATTCGGTTGCGTAGCAGCACCAATTAATAATGCGCGTCTTTTTCCGAAGATATCAAATAAACGGTCTACAATTTTCATCTTGTTCTATCCAAGAGAGCTCTTCACGGGATTGCACAAAAGGTTTTCCAACTAGACATTTTTCTAGGGATTACATCATCAAGCCAAAGCGATAAATAGGCACAAACAGCAACCTCGCATAGCTCGTCGACAGGTGTTGAATGACAAATGCGTATTGCGATTGTAGACAGAGACCGATGCAGACCCAAAGATTGCACACATGAGTGCCAGAGGTTCTGTCCTCGTGTCCGCACTGGTGACGAAACCGTTGTCTTTCCAGAGGGTCCAGATAAACCTCCGGTCATTGTGGAAGCACTCTGTTCAGGCGAAGCCATCTGTGTGAAAAAATGTCCATACAACGTGATTCGCATCG
>Ga0315536_1000557_pt1 | contig 18639 bp, 25 predicted proteins | sample SalMarSW160230MG_FD_203093 | JGI IMG/M metagenome (GOLD analysis project Ga0315536, IMG submission 203093) | Salt marsh sediment microbial communities from the Plum Island Ecosystem LTER, Massachusetts, United States - Salt Marsh Sediment SW1602-30 ... | reverse complement strand
GGGGAAGTTACCAAACCTGAGACCATCAATTACAGGACATTCAAAGCCGAGCGGGAAGGTTTGTTCGATGAGAGGATCTTTGGTCCGGTAAAGAATTACGAATGTTACTGCGGTAAGTACAAGGGTATCAGATATAGAGATGTCATTTGCGACAAGTGCGGTGTGCAAGTCACCTCATCCAGGGTCAGAAGAGAACGCATGGGCCACATCAAGCTGGCCTCTCCTGTAGCCCACGTCTGGCTGTTTAGGGGTATTCCTTCCAAAATGGCGCTCATACTTAATCTCACCCCTAGAAATGTGGAGTCCGTCATTTACTTTTCCGCCTTCATAGTGACGGAAATAGATCCGGCCAAAAAGACCCACGCTATAGAAAAGGTCGAAAAAGACCTGGAAAAATCAAAATTGATCCTGGAAAAAGAAATGCAGGATAAGGTCAAAGAGGTAGAAAAAGAATTCAAAACACAAAAAACCAAAGGTGATGACCTCAAAGACCAGGAAAGAGAATTTACCATCAAGCAAAAAGTGCAAACCATCAGAACAGCCTATGAGGAAAGAGTAGTTGAGCAGGAAAGCACCTTTAAGATGATCCTAAAAAAGATAGACAGCATTGACCTGCATGCCGTGCTTTCCGAAAATGAATACCTCAGTCTTTTTAATTACATAGAGCCTTTCTGCAAACTGGACATTGGTGCGCAGGCACTGCAGGGCATTTTGGAAAAGATGGATCTAAATGAGCTCTCTACTCAATTGAGGGAAGAGCTGGAGAATTCTAAAGGTCAAAAAGCCATTAAAATAGCTAAAAGGCTAAAAGTAGTGGAGCAGTTCAGACGAGCCGGTATTCCTCCGGTAAATATGATCCTGGAAGTATTACCTGTCATACCGCCTGATCTGAGGCCTATGGTACAGCTGGAAGGTGGTAGGTTTGCCACCTCCGACCTTAATGATCTCTACAGAAGAGTTATAAACAGAAACAACAGGTTGAAGAGGTTGCTAGATCTGGGAGCACCGGAAATTATCGTGCGCAACGAAAAAAGAATGTTACAGGAATCTGTGGATGCTCTCTTTGATTCTTCCAAACAGAGACAAAGAGCCAGAGTTTCCCGAGGCAAGAAACAGCTCAGATCTTTAGCCGATATGATCAAGGGCAAACAAGGAACTTTCAGATTGAACCTGCTGGGTAAAAGAGTGGATTATTCCGGAAGGGGCGTGATCATTAACGGACCTAAGTTGCAGCTTAACTCTTGCGGTATACCTAAAGAAATGGCCTTAGAGCTATTCAAGCCATATGTTCTAAAGGAAGTTCTGGCCAGAGGTTATGCTCCCAATGTGAAAAGTGCCAAGTTCTATCTGGAACAAAGAAGTCCGGAAGTGTGGGATATTTTGGAAGAAACAGTACAGGGCCACCCGGTGCTTCTTAACAGGGCACCTACGCTTTGGCGTCTGGGTATCCAGGCTTTTTACCCTAAACTTATTGAGGGTAATTCCATAAGGTTGCATTTGTGCGTGTGCTCGGGCTTTAATGCCGACTTTGACGGCGACCAAATGGCTGTCCATGTACCCTTATCCAAGCAGGCCATAGAAGAAGCCAAGGAATTGCTTATATCTACGGCAAATTTATTGAACCCATCCAATGGATCTCCTATGTCCATTCCTACCAAGATCATGCTTTTTGGTATTTATTACATGACAACCATCGATGATAAAACTGAACCTTTTGAAGGTGTGTTTACTGACGAGGACGAACTCATTTTTGCCATGGAAGTGAATAAGCTGGTGGATCTCAGACAAGCGGTCAAAGTAAGATTGAACGGAGTGATCACCCAAACAACTGCCGGTAGGGTTTTGTTCAACAAGATCATCCCCGAGAACTTCGGTTACCTGAATCAGGACATGGACAAAAAGAACATAACCTCTTTGATCACCAGAACTTTTGATACGGAAGAGAATGCGGTTGTGGTTAAATTGATCGACGATCTAAAAGATCTGGGTTTTAAATATGGCACTATCTCGGGACAATCCATTTCCTTGTCGGATATAAATATTCCCGGGCACAAAGAGGAGATCGTACAAAAAGGTAAAGAAATGGTCCTGGATATTGACAACAACTATAGAAGGGGCTTGATCACTATGCAGGAAGTTAAAAGGCTCACAGAAGATGCTTGGTATAAGGTGGTAGATGAGATCAGCGAGAGTGTTTGGGAAAATCTTAAAGATGACAATCCGGTAAAAGTGTTGGTCAAATCAGGTTCGACCAGGGCTTCCCGAAGTCAGGTGAACCAAGTGGCCGGCATCATAGGATTAGTGGCAGATCCTACAGGAAAAACAGTTCTCGTACCTATTCTGGGGAATTATAAGATCGGCCTTTCCGGTTTGGAATACTTTGTGAAGGCCAGAGGGGCCAGAAAAGGACTGGTGGATAAAGGTCTAAAGACAGCTGACGCCGGTTATTTGACCAGAAGGTTGGTCGATGTTTCACAAGAAGTAATAGTTCACGAAGAGGATTGCGGCACTGAGAATGGCAGAAAACTTAAGGTAGGTCAGGGTACAATGCTGCAGAGTTTTGTGGCCAGGATATCCGGCAGATATTTACTGGAGGATGTAAAAGATAAAAATAAAGTAATTGCTAAGGCAGGGTCACTTATAGATCATAAGACAGCTGAAGACATAGAAAAGTCGGACGCAGAGATAATTGTTGTGCGCTCGCCTCTTGGTTGCGAGACCAGAAGAGGTATATGCCAAAAATGCTACGGTTTGGACCTCATGACCGGCAGAGATGTTGCCATCGGTACAGCCGTGGGAGTCTCCGCTGCCCAATCCATAGGCGAACCGGGCACACAATTAACCATGAGGACCTTCCACACCGGTGGGGTGGCCGGCAAAGATATCACGCAAGGTCTGCCCAGGGTCGAAGAACTGGTCGAGGCCAGAACACCTAAAGTACTGGCTTTGATGAGCGAACTGGACGGTACGGTGAGAATTCAGCAATCAGGTGATGAGAGGACCGTACTGGTCAGAGGTGTGGACATCGAGGGCAAGGACACCATAAATGAGTACCAGGTCGATCCTTTGGCAGAGATAGTAGTGGAAGACGAGGCTACGGTTAAAAAGGGCGATAAACTCACAGCCGGGCATATAGATCTCAGAGACCTTTTAAGTGTGGCCGGTGTGCGCGAGACGCAAAAATATATTATCGATGAGATACAAAATGTCTACGCTTCACAGGGAGTGAACATTAACGATAAGCATATTGAGGTCATAGTTAAGCAAATGTTCAAAAATGTGCGCATATTGGATAGCGGAGATACCGAGTTTCTGGTAGATGAGCAAGTCTCAAAAGATACTTTCTTGGAGGAGAATGAAAAAATTTTAGCTGAAGGTGGAGAACCAGCTGTAGCCGAGCTCTACTTGCTGGGTATCACTAAATCGTCCTTGGTCAGCGATAGTTTTCTTGCAGCCGCATCATTTATTCAGACCAGCAATGTGTTGACAGACGCGGCAGTGTCGGGTAAAGTCGATCAGTTACGAGGACTAAAAGAAAATGTTATCATTGGAAGGCTAATTCCCACTTTGCAGGAAAAAGAAGATGCTGCAGATCAGGGAGGCTCAGCCCGGGTTCCGGCTGAAGAAGAAGAATAAATATGCCAACTATAAACCAAATAATTAGAAAAAGTAGAAAAAAGAAAATAAGTAAGGTTAAAACACCGGCTTTAAGTGAGACTTACAACTCTAAGAAAAGGCAGTACGTGCCTGTGGAATCGCCTTTTAAAAGAGGTGTTTGCTTGCAGGTGAGGACCCAAACTCCAAAAAAACCAAACTCGGCTTTAAGAAAAGTAGCCAGAGTGAGACTTTCCAACAGAAGAGAGGTCACAGCTTATATTCCGGGTGAAGGTCATGGCTTGCAGGAGCACTCTGTGGTTTTGGTAAGAGGTGGCAGGGTCAAGGATCTACCGGGTATAAAATACACTATTGTGAGAGGAGTTTACGATCTGACCGGTGTCGACGGTAGAAAAAGTTCACGCTCAATATACGGAGCTAAATCTGAGAAGTAAGATATGAGAGCCAAGAGAGCCAAGAAGAGATCCATAACACCCGATCCCATTTATAAATCCAAGGTTGTGAGCCGCATGATAAATGTGGTTATGCTGGATGGTAAAAAGAGCACGGCGGAAAAGATAGTTTACTCCGCTTTAGCCAAACTGTCCGAAGATAGAAAAGAAGCTTTAAAAATGTTCGAACAAGCCGTAAAGACCGTTATGCCTACGCAGGAAGTGAGATCAAGAAGGGTCGGCGGTGCTACTTATCAAGTTCCCTATCCTCTTAAACATGACAGATCCGAAGCGCTGGCGGTAAGATGGCTGGTGTGGGCAGCCAGAAAAAAGCAAGGTACTGACATGGTGGTCAGGCTTCACAAAGAGCTCAAGGATGCTTACGAAGGTATTGGCGACGCGGTGAAAAAAAGAGATGAAACACACAAGTCAGCGGAATCAAACAGAGCGTTTGCCCACTTTGCTCGGTTTTAGTATCATGAAATTCTGGACGCCAGCAGCAGTATTTTCAAGCTAAGTATAAATATGGCCGAAATAAAACAACCGACAACAGAATATCCCATGGACAGAATAAGGAATATTGGTATTATTGCGCATATTGATGCCGGCAAGACCACCACCACCGAAAGTATCCTTTTTTACACCGGAAAAACCCACAAAATAGGCGAAGTCCATACCGGCGATACGCAGATGGACTGGATGGAACAAGAGAGAGAGCGCGGCATTACCATTACCAGCGCAGCCACGACCTGTTTTTGGCAGGATCACAGGATCAACATCATTGATACACCCGGTCATGTTGACTTCACAGCCGAGGTTGAGAGGTCTCTGAGGGTCCTGGACGGGGCTGTAGTGGTCTTTGACGGCAAAATGGGAGTAGAACCTCAATCTGAGACGGTATGGAGGCAGGCAAACAAATATGGCGTTCCCCGAATTTGTTTTATAAATAAGATAAACCAAATGGGTGGAGATTTTTATAAAAGCTTGGAATCCATAAGGAAAAAACTTAGTCCCAAAGCCTATCCTATACATTTGCCCATCGGGTTCGAGAAAGAGCTTATTGGCAATGTGGACCTGGTGACTATGAAGGGTTACGTTTACAGCGATCTCAAACAGGACAAGTTCGATGAAATAGAGATACCGGAGGACATGAAGGAAAAGGCCTTGCAATATAGGCAGGAACTGATCGAAGCCGCCGTGGAATATGACGACGCTCTTATGGAAAAGTTTTTAAATGATCATGAACTAACCGAAGAAGAGATCAAGCATTGTGTCAGAAAAGCTACCCTTACAGGCGCGTTCTTCCCGGTGTTTGGCGGAGACGGCCGAGGCGCTCCGGCTATGTGGGTCTTGAATGCTGTAGTAGACTACCTGCCCTCACCTCCGGATGTGGAAAATGTGGTAGCCACGCGCCTTGATACCAAAGAATCATACGTGCTGGATGAGACTGAGGATGAGCCTTTTGCCGCCTTGGCCTTTAAGATCCAGACTGATCCTTACGTGGGCAGGCTAACCTACATCAGAGTCTATGCCGGTAAATTGGCTGCCGGTTCTTACGTTATGAATTCCACTAAGGGAAATAAGGAAAGAGTTGGCAGATTATTGCTTATGCACGCTAACCACAGGGAAGATATCAAAGAGATCAAAGCCGGGGAAATTGCCGCTGTCATAGGCTTAAGCGACACGACTACCGGTGACACTCTTTGCGATGAAAGTCATCAGGTACTGCTGGAGTCCATAACTTTTGCCGAACCGGTCATTGGTGTAGTCATCGAACCTAAGACCAAAGGCGACCGCGATAAGCTGGGCGAAGTGTTAAAGAAATTCATCGAGGAAGATCCTACCCTAAAGGTCAAATCAGACGCGGAGACCGGTGAAACATTATTGTACGGTATGGGTGAGCTGCACTTGGAGATCATTGTTGATCGCATGAGAAGAGAATTCAACGTTGAGGTCAATACGGGCAAACCTCAAGTGGCTTACCGGGAAACTATCAAAAAGAAGGTTAGCGCTGAAAATAAATACATTAGACAATCAGGTGGTAGAGGTCAGTATGGCCACGTGCTTATTACCATGGAACCTTTGGAGAGAGGTCAGGGTCTGGAATTCGAAGATAAGATCGTAGGCGGTGCTATTCCCAAAGAATATATTCCGGGTGTGGAAAAAGGTATCAAGGAAGCAGCCGAAAGTGGCGGTATCGCCGGATATCCGGTGACGGACATCAAGGTTACTCTGTATGATGGGTCTTTCCATGAGGTCGATTCGTCAGAGTTGGCTTTTAAGATGGCGGCCATAGGGGCTTTTAGGGATGCCCAGAGAAGAGGAGATACTTATCTTCTTGAACCTATCATGAGCCTGGAAGTTATCGCTCCGGAAGAATTTATGGGAGATATTATAGGCAATATTGCTTCCAAAAGAGGGAAAGTGGAAAATACTAAGATGGAGGGCACATCCGTCATTATTGATGCTAAGGTGCCTTTGGGCGAAATGTTCGGATATGCCACGGAATTAAGAGGATTAACTCAAGGCAGAGCAGGCTTTACCATGGAGCCAAGCCACTATGAAGAAGTACCATCCCAGATCACAGAAGAGATAGTTAAAGGAAAGTCTTGATTTTAATAGCTTTTTTTGGTTAACTACCTCTGCTAAAATTTGTAATTAATTATTTATTTAGTTTCGAAAGGAAAAAAATATGGCTGAATTTAAAAGAACAAAGCCGCACGTCAATATTGGTACTATCGGCCATGTTGATCACGGTAAAACTACTTTAACAGCGGCTATCACCAAAGTGCTTTCCGAGAAGGGCCTCTCCGACTACTGGAAATTCGAAGATATCGATAAGGCTCCAGAAGAGAGGGAAAGAGGGATCACAATTAATATTACTCACGTTGAGTATGAAACAGAAAATAGGCATTACGCCCACATTGACTGTCCGGGACATGCTGACTACATCAAGAACATGATCACCGGAGCCGCTCAAGTGGACGGGGCTATCTTAGTTGTTTCCGCGCCTGATGGTCCTATGCCTCAGACCAGAGAGCACATTCTACTGGCCAAGCAAGTAAATGTACCGGCTATTGTTGTCTTTATGAACAAAGTCGATATGGTTCAGGACCCTGAGATCTTGGACCTGGTGGAACTTGAGGTGAGGGAACTTCTCACCAAATACGGTTTCCCGGGCGATGAGATACCCATCATCAGAGGCTCAGCTTTGAAAGCTCTGGAGGGAGATCCCGAGAGCGTAAAAGCTATTGAGGAGCTCATGAAGGCTGTAGATGAATATATTCCTACACCAAAAAGAGACCTGGATAAACCATTTTTGATGCCGGTGGAAGATGTTTTTTCCATCAAAGGCAGAGGTACAGTGGCTACAGGCAGGATAGAAAGAGGTGTGGTCACGCTCAATGAAGAGGTAGAGATCGTAGGTATAAAGGACACCACCAAGACAGTGGTTACCGGTGTGGAAATGTTCAAGAAGCAGCTTAAAGAAGGCCAGGCCGGAGATAACGTGGGCATATTGCTCAGAGGTATCGACAGGGAAGATATAGAAAGAGGCCAAGTTTTGGCCAAGCCGGGAACGATCACTCCTCACAGTGATTTTGAAGCCCAGGTCTATGTTCTTTCCAAAGAAGAAGGCGGAAGGCACAAACAATTCTTCAGCGGTTACAGACCCCAGTTTTATTTGAGGACTACCGACGTTACGGGTGAGATCACCTTACCTGACGGAGTGGAGATGGTCATGCCGGGTGACAACGTCAAAATGACGGTCAAGCTCATTACCCCGGTTGCCATGGAAGAAGGTTTGAAATTTGCTATTAGAGAAGGTGGCCATACGGTTGGAGCTGGCTCTATTACCAAAGTACTTAAGTAACTGAGTCAACGAAGTTAAAGGGCGGCGCGTAGCGCCGCCCTTTAAATGTCTATTATGGCAAAGCAGGGCAAAGAAACAAAGATCAGGATTAAGCTCAATTCTTATGATAGTCGTATCATAGACCTGAGTTGTTCCAAGATAGTAGATACGGTCATCAGAACCGGAGCTAAGGTTGTAGGACCGGTACCCTTGCCCACCAGAAAGGAAAGGTTCACTGTCATTAGAGGACCGCATATTGATAAGAGATCGAGAGAGCAATTTGAATTAAGGACACACAAAAGGGTCATCGATGTCATAGACCCGACCAGTTCAACCGTAGACAGTTTGTCCAGGTTGAACTTGCCTGCGGGAGTGGGTATTTCGATAAAAATGTGATGCATTTTGGAATGCTACTTATGGAAAATCTTGATATAATGCAAGTTGTGTCAGAAAAAAGTTAATAAAAAATAAAACTTGGATCAAGCTCAAAAGCAAGAGCGCTCCAAGAGCGCTTTTTTTTATTGAACGCAAGCGAAATAAAAAAGAGCTTTTAGAAGAAAAGACTTAGTTTGATGGAGAAAACAATAAAAGGAAAAAAAGTTAAAATGACTCAGATCTTCATGGATGACGGGAAAGTTGTGCCTGTCACCATTATCAAAGCTGAGGACGAACTGGGTCAGGACCTCATGAACAAACATGTGGTAGTGGTAGGTAAGTCAAAGGGTAAGGGTTTTGCCGGAGTTATGAAGAAATGGGGATTTAAAGGGGGCAGCAGGACCAGAGGTCAAAAAGACACTCCCAGATCCGGCGGCTCGATCGGTTCACAGACACCGGGCAGGGTTTTTAAAGGAAAAAAGATGGCCGGGCGCATGGGCGGGAACAAGATAACTTTGAGGGGCCTTAAGATCGTGGGCGTTTCTGAAGCTGACCACGAGTTTATGTTGTCAGGTCCCGTTCCGGGCTCGAGGAATTCGTTATTAAAAGTTAAGATCATAGAAAAATAATATGAAACTGGATGTAGTAGATAACAATGGAAAAAAGATCGAAGATTTGAACTTGGAGAAGGAAGTGTTCGGTCAAAAATATAATAAAGACCTATTATCGCAATATATTAATGTTTTTAAGACTAATCAAAGACAGGGTACTTCTGCCGCCAAGACCAGGGCTGAGGTATCCGGTGGTGGTAAGAAGCCGTGGAGACAGAAGGGTACAGGTAGGGCCAGGCACGGTTCTATAAGGAGCCCAATATGGTCCAAAGGTGGCGTGGCCCACGGTCCGAAACCTTCGACGTATTCGCTCAGCCTGCCTAAAAGTATGAAGAAGAGAGCTATGCAAAGCGCTTTGTCATTTAAGGTATCCGAGGGAGAGGTCAAGGTCATTAATGAGATAAAAATGACCAAACCTAGCACTAAAAATATGAAAGAACTATTGGACAAAATAAATTTAGCGGATAAAACGTTGGTGGTGACAGAAAAACCTGATATTATCATCCAAAAAAGTATGGCTAACTTGCCCAAAGCCAAAGTTGTTTTTGCCGATATGCTGAATATTTATGACCTGCTTGATGCTGTGGATGTGCTGTTCGAAAAGAATGCCCTCATAAATTTACAAAAGAAGTATAAATGAGATTAAATAACATCATAGAAAAACCAATAATGACGGAGAAGACCATGGCCTTAGAAGCTGACGGCAAGTATGTGTTCCGGGTCAACACCAAAGCGTCCAAAGGTGCTGTGGCCAACGAAGTGGGGCGCCTATACGGCGTGGAAGTTTTAAATGTTTCTACCATGATAATGTCAGGCAAAAAAAGAAGGGTCATAGGTACCAGACTCTTTACCAAAACGAAAAAATGGAAAAAAGCCATAGTCAAGGTAAAACCGGGACAGAAAATTGAACTGGTTGGTAAGTAAGGAGCTAAAAACAATGATAAAAACGTACAACCCTACAAGTCCGGGCATAAGATCAAGAAAAACCCTCATTAGGGATGTTGACGATGTGAAGCCCCATAAAAAACTCACCAAGGCTGCCAAAGGCACAGTAGGAAGAAATAACGGTAGGATCTCTGTCAGGCATAGGGAAAGAGGCGCTAAGAGAAACTACAGGATCATTGATTTCAAGAGAGATAAGCACGGCATCCCCGGCAAAGTAGCTACTATAGAGCACGATCCTAACAGAGGATGCAATATTGCTTTGATACACTATACAGATGGGGAAAAAAGGTATATTTTAGCACCTGAAGGTCTAAAAAGAGGTATGGAGGTGCAGTCCGGAGAAAATGTCTCGGTGGAGGTAGGTAATGCCTTGCCTTTGCATAAGATCCCGTTGAGCACCAAGATCCACAATCTGGAGATGAGCCCGGGAAGAGGGGGTCAAATAGCCAGAGGCGCCGGTAATTATGCCATGATCATGGCCATAGAGGGTAACTACGCCAATGTTAAGCTTCCCAGCGGTGAGGTGAGAAAGATCCTCAGAAATTGCTACGCCACTATAGGTGACCTGAGCAATGCTGATCTGCGACACACCAGGACCGGTAAAGCGGGAAAGAGCAGACATCTGGGTTGGCGGCCGGCTGTAAGGGGTGTGGCTATGGGAACTGAAGCCCATCCTCATGGCGGATCTTATTCGGATACCGGAATTGGCATGCCGTCGCCTAAGACTCCTTGGGGTCAAAAGACCCGGGGTAAAAAGACGAGAAAAAGGAAAAATACTGATAAATTTATTATAAAAAGAAAGACCAAAAGGAAATAAATATGTCTAGGTCGCTAAAAAAAGGAATTTTTGTGGACGAAAAGCTGCAAGAAAAAATAAGCAAAGTCTTGGAGTCAGGAAAAAAGACCCCCATAAAAACATGGTCCAGAAGATCAACTATTACACCGGAAATGGTGGGCCTGACCTTTGAGGTCCATGACGGCAGAAAGCACGTATCTGTTTATGTGGTTGAGTCTATGGTAGGTCATAGGTTGGGGGAGTTCGCTCCTACCAGAACATTTAGAGGCCACTCTTCGAAGAAAGTTATGTAAATATTATGAATAAAGCCTTGGTTTACGCAAAACATAATAAAGCCGGGATAGCTCCTAAAAAAGTGGCTATTATGATGGACCTGGTCAGAGGCGAACCCTTAATTAATGCCAAGAAGAGGCTGGCTTTTGATCCTACCAAAGCGGCTAAAATTATCTTGAAAGTTGTAAGATCGGCGGAGACCAATGCCAAGAACAATCACAACTTGGACCCCAAGAATTTGTTCATATCGGAAATTTATGTTAACCAGGGCAAAGTGCAAAAGTGGGGGCATCCTACGGCCAGAGGCAAGTTTAGCCCACAACTCAGAAGGACAAGCCACATCATAGTCGGTCTATCACCCAAAGAGGAAGAGAAAACTGAAGAGAAAAAGCATAAAAGTTTACTAAGGAGAAAGAAATAACATGGGTCAGAAGATTCACCCTTTTGGGTTTAGATTAGGTATAACTAAAGATTGGAAATCAAGATGGACCAGCAGTAGGAAAGATTTTCCCAGACTTCTGTTCGAAGATTTCAAGATCAGGCAGTTTCTTGACGATAAGTTAGATATTGCCGGATTAAAATCGATAGATATTGAGAGATCTGTCAATGAAGTCAAGATCACAGTCAAAGTTTCCAAGCCCGGTATAGTCATAGGCAGATCAGGTGCGGGAATAGAGGCTTTGGAGAAAGAATTAAAAGGCATCACCTCTGACAAACTTAAGATCACGGTCGAAGAAATAAAGACGCCTGAGATGGAAGCCGCCTTAGTGGCGCAGTACATTTGTCGACAACTAAAAAGAAGGATCCCTGCCAGAAGAGTGGCTAATGCGGCCATAAACACGGCTGTAGACAAAGGTGTTAAAGGCATAAAGATCCAAATAAAAGGTTTACTGAGTGGCAGTAACACTATTGCCAGGACCGAGAACTTTAAGCACGGACCAGTGCCCCTACAGACTTTGAGGGCTGACATTGATTATGCGCAGATCAGTTGCAAGTTGCTTTTTGGAACCGTGGGGATAAAAGTTTGGATCTATAAGGGTGAGGAAGAGATCAAATAAAGGAAAAAAACTATGTTAATGCCAAAAAAAGTAAAATTTAGGAAACATCAAAGGGGAACCAACAAGGGTATAGCTACCCGTGGTGCTACCATTTCCTTTGGCGATTACGCCCTGAAAGCTGAAGATAGGGGCCTTGTGACCTCCAGGCAGATAGAAGCGGCCAGAAAGGCCATCTCTCACAAGACCAAAAGAGGAGGCAAGTTGTGGATAAGGATATTCCCTCATAAATCTGTTTCCAAAAAACCACAAGAAACAAGGATGGGAAGTGGTAAATCTCCTCCGGACCACTTTGCTGCTGTGGTCAAGCCGGGAAAGATCATTTTTGAGATGTCGGGTGTGACTGAGGACATTGCCAAGGCAGCCTTCAGAAGGGCGGCCGATAAGCTACCTCTAAAAACAAGATTCATTTCCAGAGAGGAGTTGTTGTAGTCATGCTAGCCAAAGATCTGAGAAACAAAAATCGTGATGAGCTGAAAAAGATCTTGTTGGAACATCAAGGCAACCTGGAGAAGTATATGCACGATGTTTATAAGGGAAAAGAAAAAGATGTCTCAAAAACGAGCAGACAAAGGAAAGATCTAGCCAGGATAAGAACTGTCCTGGCAGAAAAGAAATTTTTAGAGGAGGAGAAAAATGACTAAAAAAAGATTAGTAGGTCTAGTGACCTCGACGAAGATGGATAAAACTGTTGTCATCAACGTGGAGACGGCTGAGAGACACAAGATGTATAAAAAACTTGTTTACAGCAATAAAAAATACAAAGCCAGGAGTGATATGGATATTAAAATAGGCGATAGCGTGATGATAGAAGAATGTTCGCCTCTTTCCAAGACCGTGACCTGGAAAGTTGTTGAAAAGTTGGAAGAGGGGAATAATTAAGGGCCATGATCCAGATTGGTACGCAGTTAGTTGTAGCCGATAATTCGGGGGCTAAAAAGCTCAAGGTTATTGGCGTACCCGGGGGTTCGGGCAAGAGTTTTGCTACCGTGGGAGATATTGTCACAGCTGCTGTGAGCGGAGCTTCAGGTACCGGGGCTGTCAAAGATCATAGCATTGTTCAGGTGGTAATAGTGAGATGCAGAAAAGAAGTAAGGCGAAAAGACGGCAGCTACATCAGGTTTGATGATAACGCAGGTGTGGTGATAAACAAAGAAAAGCTCATGCTGGGAACAAGGATATTCGGACCAATTGCCAGAGAAATTAGAGACGCGGGATATTTGAAGATCGCTTCTTTAGCCAAGGAGGTTTGGTAAAAAGGCAGCTTATGAAAATAAAAAAGGGCGACAAAGTTAAAATAATAGCAGGTAAGGATTCCGGAAAAGTGGGAGTTGTCCTCAGGGTATTGGTAAAAGAGAATAAAGTGGTGGTAGAAGGTGTGAATGTTGTCAAAAAACATGTTAAGCCGGGAACCGTTTCCAAAGAAGGCGGAATTATTAAAAAAGAAAACCCCGTTCACGTTTCTAATGTTATGTATATGGATACGGAGCTGGGAAAAGGTGTGAGATTGGGCAGTAAAGTCATCGATGGTAAAAAGTATCGCGTAAATAAAGCAAATAACCAAGTTTTGGACGAAAAATGAACCGCTTAAGAGAAAAGTATGAAAAAGAAATAGTACCCCAGGTAACCAAGGAATTTGGTCTAAAAAGTATTATGGAGGTACCCAGGATCAAAAAGATCGTGGTGAATGCGGGTATTGGCAGTTTTAGAGACAGCCGGGAGTCGGTGGAAAGCTTCGAAAATGAGCTAGCGCTCATCCTCGGCCAAAGACCATATCCCAGAAAGGCCAGGCTTTCCGAAGCCGGCTTCAAGATCAAGAAAGGTGACGTGGTGGGTTACGCAGCCACTCTGAGAGGCGACCGAATGTGGGCTTTTTTGGATAAATTGATCAGTATAGCTATTCCCAGGATCCGTGATTTTAGGGGGTTAGATATTAGTTCTTTCGATGAATCCGGTAATTATTCACTTGGTATCTCAGAGCATATAATCTTTCCTGAAGTGAATCCCAATACCACCAAAGGTATAAGAAATCTGCAACTGACCATAGTCAGTACCAGCGACGACAAGAAGATCAACAAAGAGATATTAAGTTACTTGGGCATGCCGTTTAAGAAGGAGGAATAGTTTTGTTTTTAAATTAATTTAGTGATATATTAACAAACTGTTACATTATGGCTAAGAAAGCATTAGTACAAAAGCATAAAAAGGGTAAATTCAGGTTTCCCGTCAGGCAGTATAACAGGTGTCGAATTTGTGGTAATCCCAGAGGTTTTATGAGACGTTTCGAGATCTGCCGTAAATGTTTCCGCGAGATGGCGCACAAAGGCGAGATCCCAGGTGTGAGAAAGGCTAGCTGGTAACCATGAGCATGGATAGAGTGTCGAACATGTTAAGTTCGCTAAAAAATGCCGCCATGGCAGGCAACTCTTTTGTGGAAACTTTTTATTCTAAGGAATGCGAGGGTGTGGCCAAGGTATTAAAGGAAAAAGGCTTTTTGGACGATGTTAAGGTCTTTAAACCTAAAGGTAAAAGTCACAAAGGTTTAAGGCTGGACCTAGCCAAGGAGGATGGACTTATTAAATTGACCGAAGTTAAGAGAATGTCCAAACCGGGTAGAAGGCTTTATGTCAGATCTACTGATATCACGCCCGTGTCAGGTGGCCACGGCTTAGTGGTGGTGTCAACTTCGCGGGGGATAATGAGCGGGCAGGAAGCCAAAACTAAAAAATTAGGCGGAGAAATTATTTGTAAGGTTAAGTAAGATGTCAAGAATTGGTAAAAAGACCATTAAAATACCTGAGGGGGTAAATATAGAAACTAAAAACGGTGTTATTACCGTGAGGGGAAGTCTGGGAGAGCTTTCTTATGAGCTCAGACCCGAGGTGGAGATCTCACAGGAAGGTAGTGATTTGAACGTGACCTTAAAAGAATCAGCCAAGGGAGAAAGTGCTTATTGGGGCTTGACCCGAGCCTTGATAGCCAACATGATAAAAGGCGTGACCGAAGGCTTTGAAAAAAGACTGGAGTTGGTAGGTGTGGGTTACAGGGCAAAATCAGAACCTTCCGGTATCTCCCTGACCTTGGGTTATTCTCATCCGGTGATCTTTGATAAGCCTGAGGGTGTGCAGATCGAGGTCGAAGATAATAAGAACATCCTTATTAAAGGTATAAATAAACAATTGGTCGGGCAGACAGCCGCTAACATAAGAGCTTTAAGGAAACCCGAACCCTACAAAGGAAAAGGTATCAGATATAAAGATGAAGTTGTGAGGATAAAGCCCGGGAAGGCAGGTAAGATCTAACATGCCAAAAGTGAATCTTAGAAAAACAAATAGAGAAAGAAGAAAACTTAGAGTGAAGAAGAAAGTATTTGGTACGGCTTCCAAACCAAGATTGTCCGTTTTTAGATCGAACAATTATTGTTATGGCCAGTTGATCGATGATAGTCAGGGCAAGACACTGCTGGGAGTTTCCCTGAAAGAAGTGCAAGACGTGCATAAGACAGGTACAAAATCTGAGGCCGCCCATAAGCTTGGTAAGCTGTTGGCGGAAAAAGCCGTGGGGAAAAAAATAAAAAGCGTGGTCTTTGATAGGAACGGGTATAAATATCACGGTAGGATCAAGCAAGTGGCCGAAGGAGCCAGAGAAGGGGGTTTAACCTTATGAATACCGCACCTGGCGCTTATGTGCGCGCCAAAGAATTCGAAGAGAGAGTTTATCATATAAAAAGAGTGTCGAAAAAGACCACCGGGGGTAATGCCATTGGTTTTACAGCTTTAGCCGTGGTTGGGGATCATAACGGCAGGGTAGGTGCCGGCTTGGGTAAATCTAAAGATATATCCAAAGCTATACAAAAAGCGATCAATAAAGCCAAAGATCACGTAGTAGATATAAACATGAGAAACACGACCATACCCCATGAAGTAAGCTATAAGTATGCCGCCGCCGAGGTTCTGTTAAAACCGGCTCCGGAGGGGTCGGGAATTATTGCCGGTGGCCCGGTGAGAGTAGTTTTGGAATTAGCAGGCATCAAGGATATTTCTGCCAAAATGCTAGGCTCAAGTAACAAGCTGGCCAATGTCCGCGGCACCATCGAAGCTTTGAAAAAATTGAAAAAGGATAAAAATGAGACTGCATAATCTGGTTAAACCAAAAAGCAAAACATCCGGTAAAAAAAGAGTGGGTAGGGGTTACGGCAGCGGAAAAGGTGGACATACTTCCGGTTTAGGTCAGAAGGGCCAAAAGTCCAGAGGCAAGGGCAACATACCGGCCGGTTTTGAAGGTGGCCAGGTTCCTCTGTTCAAGAAAATGCCTAAGATCTCGAGCTTTAAGGGCGTGAAACATAAAAGAATAGTGACAGTGCCCTTGGTCAGTTTGAATAAATATAAAGATGGTGAGAAAGTCACCCCAGAATCTCTTTTGAAAAAAGGCATCATCATCCGACTTCCCAGAGATGGTGTTAAAATATTGGGTAATGGGGCACTTCATAAAAAACTTGAGATAGAGGGCTTTTTGCTGACTAAAGGGGCGCGGGATAGAATCATTAGCTCAGAATCAAAAATAATTGAATCTTAAACATGTTAAAGCTACTTAAAAACGAAGAGATCAGAAAGAAGATCCTATTTTCATTATTGGCCATAGTTGTTTTTAGAACCCTAGCCCACGTTCCTGTTCCCGGAGTGGACCTACGCGCGGTAAGATCTTATTTGAGTAGCAGTGCTATTTTTGGTATGTTCGATCTCTTCAGTGGCGGCGGTTTTCAGAACTTTTCCATTGTCACCTTGGGTTTAGGGCCTTATATTAACGCTTCTATCATCTTGCAGTTGTTTGGGAAAGTAATTCCTGCATTGGACGAGCTGCAAAAAGAAGGTGAGGCCGGCAGAGAAAAACTGAATATGTATACTAAGCTTCTTACCGTGCCCTTGTCCCTGATCCAAGCATATGGCGTTTACTTTTTGTTAAGTAAACAGAGTGTTATCACCTCACTTGGTGTTATGGACCTAGTCGTGCTCCTGCTGGCGCAAGTAGGTGGTTCCATGATCTTGATCTGGTTAGGAGATCTAGTGACTGAGTATGGAGTGGGCCAAGGAATCTCCCTGCTCATATTTGTGGGTATAATAAGCCGTTTGCCTCAAGGGGTTCTCAGTCTGGTCTCGCTCTTGGATAAATACAGCCTTGTGGCTTTGCTGGCTCTCCTGGGTGCGACAGTCTTGATAATTATGGCCATAGTTCTGGTTAATGAGGGTACTAGAAATATTCCCATAGAATATGGTAGAAGAGGGGTCCGATCTCAGAAAGTAACAAACTTCTTACCTATAAAAATAAATCAAGCCGGTGTCATTCCCATTATATTTGCTGTTTCTTTGGTTTTAGTGCCCTCACTGGTAAGCGGACCGTTACTGGCCACATCGTCCGCATTCCTCAAGACCCTGGGAAGCTTCCTGGCTAAGAATTTTTCATCAGGCTCCGTTGTCTATAATATGTTCTATTTTATGCTGGTTTTTGGTTTTACTTTCTTTTACACCTTTATGCAGTTCGATCCGGTGAAGATCGCCGATGACGTGAAAAAAAGAGGCGGCTTCATCCCCGGTATAAGACCGGGCAGGGCAACAGCTGATTATCTGAGAAAGATAGTTATCAGATTGACGCTAGTGGGAGCCATATTTTTGGGCACCATAGCCATTCTGCCTTATATCATTCAGTCGTTCACAGGACTTACTAGATTAGCCATAGGTGGAACGGGTATACTTATAGTAGTATCAGTGGTTCTGGAGACCATTCGTCAAGTGGAGTCCATGATGGTGACCAGGAACTACCAAAGCTTTTTACAATAAAAATATGATAAATCCAAAAGAACTTTATCGATTAAGAAAAGAGCAGTCCAAGCTGCAAAAACAAATGGAGCAGATATTTGCCACAGTTGAGAAGCAGGATGTCAAAGTGGTGGTGAGAGGTGATAGGAAAATAGAAGCCATTTATATTGAAGGCGAAGAGCAGAAGGATCTGAGAGATATGATCAACGACGCCATCAAAGATGTCAACAAAAAAGTGGAAAAGCAACTCAGGGGCCAATTAAGCGAACTAGGTTTTCCCGGTTTATAACTATATGGTCATTTTATTGATCGGACCTCCGGCCAGCGGAAAAGGCACCATAGGCAAAATGCTCAGCCAGTATCTGGGTTTGTCTCTGGTAAGTTTAGGTAAGATACTCAGAGAGATTCCTCAGGATTCCCTATGGCACGAACCTATCCAGCAGGCCATGGAGCAGGGAGAGCTAGCCTCAAACAGCATTTTGGGAGGTTTTTTAACAGAGATAGTTAAGGATTCCCGTTACGAGAGCGGTTATGTACTAGACGGTTGGTTAAGGCAAATGTCCGATCTGGAGTTTTTCGATCCCAAACCTGACCTGGTACTTTTTCTTAATGTTTCATTTGAGACTTCCCTGGAGAGAACGTTATCCAGAAGGATCTGCGAGCAGGGTGGGCATACTTACAATCTCATTTCCAACCCACCGCAGAAGGAAGGTATATGTGATGTTGACGGCAGCCGTCTGGTGAGTCGCGATGACGACACCGAGGAAGTACTTAAACATAGATGGCAGATCTTTACACAGAGAACTGTGGAAGTCATTGAACATTACAAAGCCAAAGGCGTTGTTAAAGAGATATCAGCCGAAGGAACTCCAGAA